>PVBE010396446.1_pt1 | contig 185817 bp, 174 predicted proteins | sample 1631181 | NCBI WGS metagenome assembly PVBE01 (sample SAMN08397723, study PRJNA350692) | Marine metagenome, whole genome shotgun sequencing project. | isolation source: water | place: Pacific Ocean | collected 2012-04 | reverse complement strand
GCCTGGCTCAAGCAGCGTCTCGAAACCGCACCCACCATCGACTGGCGCTTTTCCACCGACGATGCCCGCATCAAGCTCAAGAGACTCTACCCCTCATTGCTGCCTAGTTGAGACACTAGTCGGTAAGTTCGCGTCACAGGGAGGGACATGGTGACCACGGCGACGACAGATCGAAAACAGGAAATCCTGGCGGCAACCGCCGAGCTGCTGCAGACCCGGTCATTCAGCTCCTTCAGCTACGCCGACCTGTCGAAGCAGCTGGGAATCTCCAAGGCCAGCATCCACCATCACTTCGCTACCAAAGAAGAGTTGGGCAGGTCCCTGGTAGAGAGGTACGGGGATTCACGCCGTCGGTTCCTCGCAGAGCTGGACCGGCAATTCGAGGACCCGTGGGAGCGGCTGGAGGCCTTTCTCAACGGCGGCTGCAACCTGGCCGACGCCGGCTCGAAGATCTGCCCCATGGGCTGTCTGCGCGTAGAGCACAACGTGATCGGCGAGAGGATTCGTGACGAGTTACACGAGTTCTATCAGCTCGGTCACTGGTGGCTGGCACGTCTGCTCGAAGAGGGACGAACCATGGGAGTGATGGCCTTTCCCGGCACGTCTGACGGTCAGGCAATGCTCATTCATTCCGCCTTACAGGGTGCGCTGCAGAACGCCAGAGCGGAGGGTGCGGGCCAGTTTCACGTGGTCCTGAACCAACTGAAGGCCTGGATGAAGCCGGAAGAGTCGCGGCACGCCATGCATTAGTCGTTGTGTTTCTTGGACTTACGCGCCTAACTACCAGTTGATCGGGGAGTTGTCCACACTCGGTTATCCACATCAACCGACGAGTCGCTCATAGATGCGATATGGCTTCTCCTCCATCCCCATCGTCGCGTAGGTCTGCCGGGCACGCTCATTGTCCTGTTCCACGTACAAACGAACGCCGCAGGCGTCCTCGTCGGCGTCGGCTCCATTGCGTATAAACTCGAACAGCGCCCGGAACACGCCCTGCCGGCGCGCCTCGGGGTCCACGTAGACACTCTGGATCCACCACAGGTTGCCGTCGCGCCAGTCACTCCACTCATAGGTCACCATCAGGCAGCCGATCACCTTCCGGTCGATCTCGGCGACGATGTAGAAGCCGGCGCCGGCGCCCTGCAGGAAGCGGGTCACACCACGCCGTACGGTGTCCGGATCGAGTTCGTCATCCTCCGTCTCGTGCGCCAGGCAACAGTTGAACCGGGCGATGACCTGTGCGTCGGCCACCGTAGCCTGCCGGATCGAGAGTTTGCCGGGCACCGTCATTCTCCAGTCCAGTCATCCGGCAGATCGCGTGTCCGTCGCCAGCCGGGTTCCTTCGTCGCCGGATCATCAGCCAGCGCCGGGTCCAGGTGCGGCGGAATCGTCGTGTAGGTGATGTTGGGGCCGTTGCTGCGTGGCGGCCACGCCACCGGCTCGGTTGCGTGAGCTTCGGCATAGGTCCGTTGATCCTGCTTCGCCTCGCTGTCGATCTGCTCCGGATCCAGGAGCGCACACAGACGTGCCTCCATGTCGGCCACAGTCGCTGCGTGGGCCGGATCTGATGCCAGATTGTCCAGTTCACCAGTGTCAGCCGCGGCGAACAGCTGGGGTGGATCGTTGTGATGGTGCACGTACTTGTGCTCCCGATCGCGCAACATGTAGACCGCATGTCGAGTCGCCAGGGCGTGATATTCGCTCAGAATCGTGCGCTCCGTATCGGCGGCCCCGGCGATCTCGAGAAGTGAATCGCCTGGTACGTCTTCGTCCTCCGGCGCCGGCGTCGCGCCCACACACTGCAGGGCGGTGGGGAAGGTGTCGATGAGGGACACAGGTGTTTCGCAGACGTGATTTTGCGGCACGTCGGGACCGGCCAGCAGCATCGGCACCGCCGCCGACTCGTCGTACATCGTGAACTTGCCGACCACTCCACGGGCCCCCATCGACTCGCCGTGATCGGTGGTGTAGATGACACGGGTATTATCCGCTTGGCCGCTGGCCTCCAGCGCCGCCAGCACCCGGCCCACCTGGTCGTCGACGAAGGCACACAGCCCCAGATAGGTGGCGTTCGCCTTGCGCACCACGTCTTCGGGAAAGGGGTCGGTCATATCGAGTCGATCGCGCAGGAAGTCGAGTCCGGGATGGCGGGGCCAGTCCTGCTGGCGCCAGCCCGGCGGCAACGGTACGGTGGCCGGATCGAAGCGCCGGTAGAATTCCGGGGGCGCGATGAATGGTGTGTGCGGTGAACCGATGCCGAGGAACAGCGCCCACGGCTGTTCGGACTCATCGGCTGGACGCTCGGAGATCCAGCTGCAGGCACGTTCGACGTTGCGCCGGTCGTAGCGCAGATAGGACGAGTCACCGGGGCCGGCGGCGTCGAAGTCGATCCGCAGGGTACGCTTCGGCATATCGCCGCGGGCACAGGCAGGGACATCACCAGAGCCCAGGCGATACAGCGGGTAGTGCTCCTCGGTGAAGCCGTTGTCATCTCCATCGGCGCCGCGAAAATGCAGTTTTCCGATCGAGTCGACGCGGAAGCCCTGCTGGCGCAGTCGATGGTGCCAGCTGACCGTGTCCCCCGTGTAGGGATGGGCGTTGTCCCAGGTCCGGATCTGATGGACGTAACGCCCCGTGGCCAGCGCCGCGCGCGCCGGCATGCAGATCGGTGAGTTGGTATAGGCATTGGCGAAGCGCGTGCCCCGTGCCGCCAGGGCGTCGAGGTTCGGCGTCACTTCCAGGGGATGCCCGTAACAGCCGGTCATAGCGCGGTTGTGCTGGTCGGAACATATGTACAACAGATTCGACGGTTCCATTCAGCCTCTCTTCATGAAGCGCTGCAGGGCTTCTTCGTCCACTTCCACGCCAAGACCGGGTCCCTTCGGTACGTCGAGACAGCTGTCGGTGGCCTCGAATGCCGTCGTACACAGCTCCTCGCGAATGGCGTTCGGCGTGCGATCGAACTCCATGACCGGTTCCTGCGCGTACGGCTGCGGATCGCGGGCCGGCGGACAGGGCGGCAGCGTCGCCGCCAGGTGCAGACTGGCGGCGATCATGATCGGTGTACCCCACACGTGCGGGCAGACGAGGAGTCCGCTGGCTGAGGCCATGGCGGCGATTCGCTGCATCTCCGTCAGCCCGCCGCAGTGAGCGACATCGGGCTGCACGATATCGAAGGCGCGGCGTGTGAGGTGATCGCGGAAGTCGAACCGCGTGCGCAGGTTTTCGCCGCCGGCAATCGCCATGGGCAGCGCCGTCTTCACCTGCAGTAGTCCGTCGATGTCACGCGGATTCACCGGCTCCTCGAACCAGAAAACGTCCAGTTCGGCAAGTCCTCGTCCAATTCGGATCGCGGTTGTCGAATTGTACGCGTGATTGGCGTCCACCATCAGTTGCACATCAAAACCGATGGCCTCGCGCAACGCCGCAACACGCCTGAGATCCTCTTCGAGAGACAGCCCTCCGACCTTCGTCTTCATGCCCCGGTAGCCGGCGTCGACGTAGCCTCGGGCTTCGTCGAGCAGGCGGTCGGGGAACTCGCCTTCCGTGTAGTACAGCCCGGTGGCGTACACGGCAACCTTCTCCCGGACGCGGCCACCCATCAGCTCACAGATGGGCAACCCGGTGGCCTTGCCCGCCAGATCCCACAGGGCGATGTCGACGGCGCTCAAAGCCGAGCCGCCAAAGCCGACGAAGTTGTTGGCATTGTATAGTGAGTGGAAGCAGCGCTCCCACAGACCGGCGCGATCCATCGGGTTCTCACCGATCAGCAGCGGCGCCAGTTGTCCGACGGCGGCGCTGCCCTCGCCCCAGCCCACGAGACCGTCGTCCGTCGTGATCTTGACGACCCCCACGTCGCGGCTGTCCACCCAGCCCTGTGACCAGCCGAAGGATCGTTCCAGCGGACAGCTCAGCTCAAACCCTTCCACTGCGGTGATTTGCATTTTCAGTTCACTTTCACGTCAGGTGTGTGATTGTCTGCCGGACCCGTACGCTGTTCCCGCCACATGAGCAGCAAGAGCATCAGGCCGACGACGGCGGTCGCCAGCAGCGCCAGCTGATTGAGCGGGAGCCAGCCGATACGTTCTTCCAGTGTCCCGGCCGAAAACGTGGCCAGCACCATCGTCGCGAAGATGAGGAAATCGTTCGCCGACTGCACCCGGGCTCGCTCCCCGTCGGTGCGGTAGCAGTTCGTGATCAATGTCGTGCACGAGACAAACAGGAAGTTCCAGCCCAGGCCGAGCACGGTGAGTCCCGTCAGGTAGGACATCAGGTGCGTGCCCCCGGTATTGATCCAGGCCGAGACGCCGATCAAGGTGATGCCGGCCAGCAACATGGGCCGCTCGCCGAAACGTTTGATCAAACTGCCGGTGAAGAAGGCCGGCGCATACATACCGAGCACGTGCCACTGGATCACGTTCGCCGTGTCGCTGAAAGCGTGATGGTGACGCTCCATCGACAGGGGCGTGGCATTCATCACCAGCGACATCAACCCCCAGCTGGCCACCGCGCCGAGGACGGCCATGATGAACGTCGGATTTCTGGCGATGGTACCGAGGGATCGGCCGTCCTTCGACTCGACCTTTGCCGCGGGCGGCGGCAGCTGCGTGCGGCTGACGATGAGAAAAATCAGCGCCTGCAGCACGATGATACAGGTGAAGGGACCGACGAAGGGATGGCCGCCCACGAGGTCCTTGGTCTGCGTCGCCAGGGTCGATCCTACAAAGGCGGCCACGACACCACCTGCCATGACCAGTGAGATGGCGCGCGTGCGGAATTCGGGGGCCACCACTTCCCCTGCCGTGAACCGGTAATAGGTGGCAAAGCCGTTGACGCAGCCGATGAGCAGGCCGCCAACACACAGGAGGGAGAACGCGCCCAGCCACACTCCAGTGGCGGCCACGGTGGCCCCGACCATGCCGATGATGGCTGCCAGGGCGAACCCCGGTCGACGGCCGCGGCGACGCATGAATTGCGCCGCCGGAATCGTCGTCAACGTGGTTGCCACGGGCACCAGAGCCAGAGGCAGGGTTGACAGCGACGGATCCGGTGCCAAACGCCGGCCTACCAGCGCCATCGTCGTCAACAGGATGATGGCCGACGAACGTGTCAGGGCCTCGCAGAGAAAGAGCAGGCCCACCTGCAGCTTCGAACGATCCGGCAGTTGCGCCCGCTTACTTCCTGGTGCGGCGTGCTCGAACCGCTTCGGCGAGCTGGTCGAGGACCTGTTCGGTCGTCTGCCACGAGAGGCAGGCGTCGGTGATGCTCTGCCCGTACGTCGGTGCCTTGCCGGCCACCAGGTCCTGACGGCCTTCGACGATGTGGCTCTCCATCATGACGCCGAAGATATTGTCCGAGCCGTCGGCCAGCTGTGCTGCCACGGCGGCAGCCACCGCTGGTTGCCTGTTGTGGTCTTTCTCGCTGTTGCCATGGCTGAAGTCGATCATCACGCGGTGCGGAACCCCGTCGTCCTGGAGGCCGCCGGCCAGTTCGTCGACGGTGGCCTGATCGTAGTTCGGGCCCTGGCTCGAGCCCCGCAGAATGACGTGACAGGCGTCGTTGCCGGTGGTGGCGACAATGGCGGAAATCCCCTGCTTCGTCACCGACAGGAAGTGATGGGCGCCGCGTGCGGCCTTGATGGCGTCGATGGCCAGCTGGGTGCTGCCGCCGGTGCCATTCTTGAAGCCCACCGGCATGGACAGACCCGAGGCCAGCTCCCGGTGCACCTGGCTCTCCGTCGTGCGGGCGCCGATGGCTCCCCAGGAGACGAGGTCGGCGATGAACTGCGGGCTGATCGTGTCGAGGAACTCACTGCCCACCGGTAGACCGGCGTTGCACAGATCCAGCAACAGGCCGCGCGCCAGGCGCAGTCCTTCATTGATCTGGAAGCTGCCGTCCAGCCTGGGATCGTTGATCAGCCCCTTCCACCCCACCGTGGTGCGCGGCTTCTCGAAATACACCCGCATGATGACGATGAGATCATCGGCGTGACGATCCGCGGCTTTCTTCAACCGCGTGCCATAGTCGTGTGCCGCCTCCGGGTCGTGGATCGAACACGGCCCGGTGACCACCACGAGCCGATCGTCGGATCCGGCCAACGCCGCATTGACCTGATCGCGCGCCTGGCTCACCGTGATCGACGCCTTCTCGGTCACCGGCAGTTCTTCCATCAGGATCGCCGGCGGGATCAGGGGCCGCAGATCGGCGATTCTCAAATCATCTGTTGTCTGTTGCATCTCTTCCTCATGGCGCCGCAGGGCACCGGTCCCGTTATTACTGCGCTTCGATTCGACACAGGAGAGAGGCAGTTTGGGAAACCTGACCCCCGAGTCTGGCATTCGAATACCCGCCCAGGCTCTGCAGGACCTCGTGACGGCGCTGTTTGCGAAGGTGGGAATGAACGGCGATGACGCCCGGCTGATGGCCGAATTGCTCGTCGCCACCGATCTGCGCGGCGTTTTCAGCCACGGTACACACCAGACCGGTGGTTATGTGAAAATGATCCGCGAAGGTCGCGTCAACGCCCGACCTAATATAGCGGTGGCCTCAACGACTTCCACCACGCGGATCTACGATGGAGACGGGGGCATGGGCCATCTGCCTTCGTGGCAGGCGGCGAACTTCGTCGCCGATACAGCCGCCGAACTCGGTGTCGCCGCCGCCACCACGGGCAACCACTTCCACTTTGGCGGCGCCGGCAAGTACAGCCGGGTCGCAGCGGCACGGGAGTGCATCGGCCTGGCGGTATCCTCCCATCGCTGGGAGCGTCGGGGCATGATCAGCAACGGCGCCACCGGTGGGTCGCCGATAAGCATCGCCATCCCCGCCGGAGAGGGCGTGCCTCCCCTCGTCATCGACATGAGCACCCGCTTCCTGCCCTGGAAGGTCGAGCTCTTCGAGCAGATGCCCTTCGCCTACTTCAAGGACCTGGGTCTCGGCTCGGTGGCCCACGCGCTCGGAGGGGTGCTGGCCGGTATCTGGCAACCTGCCCGCATGCCCCCCGCCTCGCAGTGGGAATCGAACCAGGGCGGCTTCTTCGCCGCCTTTCAGGTGGCCGCTCTGTGTCCCATCGAAGACTTCCGCACCGAGATGTCACGCTACGTCGACGAGTGCCGGCAACTCGAGCCCTTCCCGGGTCACACCCGGGCCGAATTGCCCGGCGGCATCGAGTGGCGCAACGAGGCCGACTTCGGTCGCGATGGCATCCCTATCTCCGCCAAGCACGAGGAATCGCTGCGAGACCTCGCCGCCGACCTCGGCATCGACACCCCCTTCGACAGCTACGAGAGCACGCGCTTCGGCGCCAGCTCGTGAGAAAGAATGACCCTATCGTGAGCACGAAACGTTGTGTCATCACCGTCGGCCTCGAGATCGGCGGCAGGAAGCCGGCGGCAGAACTGCTGGAAGCCGCCGGTATCGAGTGGACCCACCGCTACGGGGCGCCCCACTGGGAGGATGAGGCCACGCGCGCCGCCCTGGAAGGCGTCGATGCGATTCTGGCAGGCGCTGAGAACTTCAACGCGGCGACTCTCGAAGGTGCCACGAGCCTGAAGGTGATCGCCCGCAATGGAGTTGGCTACGACAAGGTGAACCTTGCCGAGTGCACGGATCGTGGCATCGTCGTCACCTATACACCAGGGGTCATGGCCGATGCTGTGGCCGATCTGACCTTCGGTCTGCTGCTGGCGGCGGTGCGGCATGTGTCCACCGGTGACCGCTGGATCAAGTCGGGTGACTACGATGTACCGATCGGCGAGGATCTGCCTTCCATGACCCTGGGCCTGCTCGGCTGCGGCCGCATCGGCGCCGAGACGGTGCGCCGGGCGAAGGGCTTCAAGATGCGGGTCCTCGTACATGACCCCTTTGTCGACGCCACGAGTCTGGCCGAGATCGGCGCCGAGGCGGTGGACCGCGACACGTTGCTGGCCGAAGCCGATGCCATCAGCCTGCATATGCCCATGTCAGCCGACAACGCCAACATCGTCAACGCCGGGTTTCTCGCGGCCATGAAGAAGGGCAGCTACCTGATCAACACGGCTCGTGGTGGTCTTGTCGACGAGCCGGCGCTCATAAAAGCGCTGCAGAGCGGGCAACTGGCAGGGGCCGGTCTGGATTGTCAGGCCAGCGAACCGCCGGTCGGTGTGTCGGCTGACCTGGTGGCCCTGGACAACGTCGTGGCCACACCCCATTCCGGTTCGTTGACGATCACGGCGCGCATCCGCATGGCGGAGATGGCCGCCCGCTGCATCCTTGACGTGCTCGAGGGACGCGTGCCAGAGCAGGTCGTCAATCGGGATGTGCTGGAGAAGCTGGACCTGTCGTAGTCGGTTTTCTGGCAGGACCTACAGCACCAGCTCGTCCGGCGGTTCCCAATCGCTGGTGCGTGGATCCCACCGGGTGCCGCACTTGTCGCTGAGTACGACCCACTCGCCGGGGCTGAGGTTACCCTGGTGGTGGTAGTTGAAGCGCCGCAGTCCGGCGGCGTCCGCCGCGTCGAGCAGCATCTTCAGATCTCGTGACGTCATGGGATCACCGTCGTGCGGGAAACGCCCGGTGTCGAGCCACGGCACGATACGTTCGGGATCGTCCACCGCGGCCAGGGCCCGCTTCGTCTCCTGGGTCACCACCTGCTCGAAGAACTCCGGGCTCAGGGCACTCTCGAAGTCCAGCAGGTCGTCCTCGACCCCCGGCAGCACGATACCGAACAGGGCCTGTACGATCTCCAGCGTATCGGCTACGGTGAGCCCCGGGTTCCACTCGATCAATGTCTGTGAGTAGCGGTAGACGGTACCGACGAAGCCATCGAAGCCGCGGTGGAAGAAGTAGTGCTTGGGCAGCAGAAAATCCATGAACTCGGCCAGTTCGACGAAGTCGTAGCCGCACAGCGGCGCGAAAGCCGCCGAGCGCGGTCCGCAGCCCAGCCGCACCGGGCGGTCCAGGTTGGCCGCCACCCCCTCCCGTACGCCGCGGAAGTACCGTGTCAGCGTCTCCACACGAAAGGACAGCCACGCCATGAGATCGGGATCGGCGCCCAGCATGCGGTAGGCGCCGACCAGCCCACCCCTGGCGTGGGCCCGGATGTTCCTGGCGTCGAGTTGGTGGAATCGATCCAACAGCCGGTCCTTGGCCGCCACCATGGCCCGGTAGTCGTAGCCCAGGTCCTTGGCCATGGGCGCCACCGACTCCGGCAGATCGTTGAAGAAGAAGGAGCGGTGATTCATGTGGTGGGGGGCCATCTCGTACCCCCACTCGGGGCCGTCCATGATGACTGCGTCCACCATGGGCAGGTGCTCGAGGGTGTCCACCATGCGCGCCACACGCGAGTTCAGCGTCCGGGGATCGTGCAGATGGTGGCCCGGTCCGCCCGGGCCGGCGCCGCCGTCGGCGTACATCACCAGCACCTGCATGCCTCGATCCTTCGTCGCCCGCATCGTCTGTTCCAACAGGGCCCGCTTCTCCGGCAGCTTGTGCTCCGGCGGAGGTGGCGCCTCGACGCCAAGGCGCTGGTAGACAGCGGGGTTGGGATCGTAAACCGCCGCCACCGGCTCGTCGCTGGGGATCGATGTGGCATTCTGTGACAGCTTCGCCGTGCCGAAAGCCAGCGGGCCGTAGACGACACCGTCCACTCCCCCCTCCTGCCAGGCGTCGAGGGTGCGCTCGTGATCGTTCATCACCCCTTCGAGATCGCGCTGGATGTCCATCCACAGCTTCATCGTCAGCCTCTGCTCACGTGATCAGTCATCGGCACCATAGACCCGAACCTCGCAGATCCGGGCGTGGTCGAGACCGTTCGTCGCCGTCACAGTCACCCGCATCGCATCGATCTCCTGGGACACTTCGTGCACCCGGCGGCGTTGATAGTTGCCGGTCACCTCGACCAGTCTGATCCACGCACCTCCCACGTGCCCCTCGATGCTGTAGTCGCGAACCGTCTCGGACTGCGCCTGTCCCCACTCCATACGCTCAGCGTAGGCGTCGGAGTGGGTCAGCGTCAGGGGACGGGACATTCCCGTGTCGAACACCAGCTGCACCGTTGCCGGTTGGACTGACGCCGGCCAAGCCAGCTCGAGCCAGGCCGGCAGGCCGGCAGCGGGGTCGCTCATCCAGCGGTGGGTGCCCGGACGGGCGCGGTCCGGTGGGGCGCCCTTCTCCCCGTGCACTGCACGCGTCTGGCCGGAGATGACATTTGCCGCACAGCCGTCGGCCTGCGCACTCGATGCGGCGATCTTAGCCAGGGGCGCCAGGTCATAACTGTCATCGTTGCTCTGGCCGATGAGGTACGCGTCGTCGCGTAGCAGTTGTTGCTGTATGGCGTACACGGCTGCATCGTCACTGGTCAGCGACGACGGCAACTGGTCGTGCACAGCGGCGTAGGCGGCGGCCGTACCGACGCCCTGGCCGATGACGGCGCAGGTCGCCATGACCCGTGTGGAAGCGAAAGCGATGTGGCTGGCAGAGATATTGCGACCGGCGAACATCAGGTTTGCCGGGTTGTCGGTCACGCAACTGCGCAGGGGGATGTCGTAGATGTACGGCGTCATCGGCTGGTCGCACGGTTTCAGGTGGGGCGCATCGATCCCCTCCGGCGGGTGGGTGTCGATGGACCAGCCGCCATAGGCGATGGCGTCGTGCTGCCGGCGGGACTCGGTCAGATCGGCCTGTCGCAAGACGTACTGGCCGACGAACCGCCGGCTCTCGCGCTTGCCCGGTAGAAAGCTGAACCAGTCCAGGGCCCAGTTCTGTGCCCCGTGATCGCCGCCGTTCTTGATGTGATCCCAGACGCCGAGAATGATGGCCAGCAGCTCGTCACGGATCGTCTCGTCATCCTTCACCGTGTCCAGCTCGCCGCCCCACTCGATCCACCAGTACCCGTATTCCAGACCGCGGTCGATCCCGGCCTGACCGTGGGGACGGTGACGCAGGTCCTCCTCATTGAAGGAACGGGCCCAGGGCGGGGCCGTGAAGGCCATGGGCCGGCCCATGTCACGCGCCTGAAACAGCAAGGTGGACCCGAGGGTTTTCGCGTCGGCCGTATCTTGCGCCATGTCCTCGTCGTACTCCGACGCGCTCTCGCGACCGTGCCGGAAAGCTGCCCCGGCAGCAGCACCCAGCTGTCCATCTCCCGTGCAGTCGACGAAGACCCTGGCGGCGATGCGGAATTGATCCTCCGTGGACTGGCGATCGGCCAGCGCATGCGAGATGACACCATCCGCCAACTCGACATCGACGACGCGGGTGTTGAGCATCAGCGTCAGATTCGGCTCGGCGCGACATTTCTCATAGAGGATCAGATCCAGCATCGAGGCCGAGCGCTGCGGGTTGTGCACCGTCGTCTCCAGACGGATCTCCTCGATGATGCCGCCTTCCCGGATCTCCGTGGCCAGCGGTTCGCCTCGCTGGCCACTGGCGTCGGCGCCGACGATGTGCATGCGCACTTCGCTGGAGGCGTTGCCGCCGAGGACGGAGCGGTCCTGACAGAGGATGACCCTGGCTCCGCCACGCGCTGCGGCGAGGGCACAGGGTACGCCCGCAGGGCCGCCACCAGCGACGAGGACATCACACTCGAGCTCATGCTGCTGGATGCTGCTCATACTCCATCCTGACGGGGCCAGCCGAGGGGCAGCGGACACCATGCCAGCAATGCCGTGGCCTCGGCCGGCACATCCGTTACGGCCGACGGCGGCAGCGGCCCGAAGAGCACACGCATGGCGGTGAAGGCATCCCACGATACGGCAGGGGGCGCGTCCACCTTCTCACACGTCACCCTGGCGTCTGCCACACGGATGTTGAGGCTGCCATACCCATCGATGCCGATGATGACTTCACCGTCGGCCAGTCCCCCGCTCGTAGCGCGCACACACATCAGCACCTCCACCGTGGCTGCCCAATCGTAGATCTGCCAGTTGCCGGAACTGCCGACATTGGCGCCCTCACCGATGGCGGACAGACGCTGCAGCAGCTCGAACCGTGTCGGCGGGATGTCGAAGCGGGCGCCGCCCTCACTCCGCGACTGCACCCAGGACCGGGCCACATCGACGGCCACCGTTTCATCGGTCGCCACCAGTTCCGTGACGTTGCCGCCCTCCTTGTCGGTCACCAGGTAACCGACCATGTTGCCGTCGGCGTCCAGCGCCGCGTACGGCCGGTGATACCAGCTGACCAGAAATCTCTGGAACACGTCGGCACCGCGGCGATTGTGGACGAGCTGACCGTCGTGCAGCTGACGTGCCAGTTCCAGCCGACCCGTGTCATCATCCTCCAGTGGCTCGAAGCGCAACGCGTCGCGTTCGCCGAAGACGTGGCGCACGTTCGCACCTCCAAGGCTGACACTCAATTGCTGTCCACACTTCTCGTAGCCGAAATACCCATAACGCTGGCGCTGGCCACCCAGCCAGGACAGGTGATACCCCTCAGCCTTCATCTTCTCCACGCAGTGGGTCATCAACACTTTCATGTAGCCCTTACCGCGAGCCGAGCTGTGCGTCGACACACCACCGATGCCTCCCACCTTCAGCACGCTGTCACCTACCTGCCAATCCAGGGGAAACAGGCCGACGACGGCCCGGATGCTCCCGTTCTCCCGCACGGCGTGATTGTTCGCCATGGACTCATCGGTTGGCTGATAGATCGACGGCAGCAGGTTGGCGAAGTCGTGCGCCCCGTGTTCACCAAAGACACCGTTGAGAAAGGACAGTCCCTCCTCCCAGTCTGACGCCGACAGCTGTTCGACTTCCACACTCATCGTTCTGCTGCCTCCATTTGATCGATCACCCCTTCCACGTCCTGCAGATTCTGTTGCGCCACGTCCCACGCAGGCCGCAGTTCCACCGCCCGCAGTGTCGCCTCCCTGGACTCGGACAGACGGCCGAGCTGGAACAGTGCGACGCCACGATTGAGATGGGCGTCGGCGAATGTAGGCCGCAGGGCGCAGGCGCGCTCGAAGTGGAACAGGGCCTCATCAGCGCGCGCGGTTTCGAGCAGCAGGATCCCCAGATTGTAGTGCGCCGTATCGAAACGGGGATAGATGCCGATCGCCTCTCGGTAGTGGGTCTCTGCCTCTGCCAGCCGGCCGGCGTCCTTCAGCGCCTTGGCCAGGCCCTTGTGCCCCTTGGCATTGTCCGGATACACCTCGACGACGGCGGTAAACAGGCTCAGTTCATCACGCCAGTCGGCACAGCGAATCGTCGTGCGCACTGCCAGCACCAGCAGCAGGGCCAGACCCAGCGACCGCGCGGCACGTGTGCCAAGGCGGTGTCGGGCTCGATCCAGAGCCCAACCCACACCCAGGGCGTAGCCGATCGATGGTGTATAACTGATACGTTCCGCTAGAATCGTACCGATGGGAAACAGCACATTCACCAGCGGCGCGAAACTCACGGCCAGCCAGACCATCGCCAGGCCTGGAGGATCCGGTTGACGGACGAAGCGCCAGGCGGTTGCGGCAACCGCCAGGACCAGAAGCAACCCGCCGGTGATTTCGAGGATGTGCAGAGCGTCGACTTCGATGGCGGCGTAGGAATAGTCAGCCGAAAGTCGTGCCGGCAGCACGAGCAGAATAGCATATCGTGTGGCCACGGCCAGGGCGGCGAGCACGCGCTCCGCGCCCGGGAGGTCGACGAGAGGATTGTCGAGGGGCTCAATCTCCATCGTCGTCAGGCCACCCATGACACCGTGTCGCAGCCACAGGTATCCGGCCGCCATCAGTGCCGCCGCAGCGTAGGGCTGCCAGCACCAGGACCGCGAGTGGCGACGAAACCACAGCCAGTCGACACAGAGCAGCAGTCCCGGCGCCAGCGCGGCCTGTTCCTTGGCCAGCAGCCCGAAGCCGAAGCACATGGCTCCGGATACCACTCGACGCCAGCCATCACCGCCGGTCCAGACCAGCAGCGCCATCAGTATCATGGCCGTGGCCAGAAGATCGGCGCGGCCGGCGACGGCGATGACCGCCTCCGAATGTCCCGGCAGCACAGCAAAGACGGCAGCCCCCCACAACGCCGGGGCGGCCCCGACAAGCCGCAGGAACAGGCGCCATGCCAGCAGGGTCACCGACAGGTGCAGCAGCAGGTTCGTGACGTGGTACGGAAACGGTTGCAGCCCGAAGAGCGCGTACTCGGCGGCGAAGCTCGTCAGGGTCAGCGGACGATACAGCCCGGAACGAGCATTGGCATCGTAGCCGGCCCAGTAGTCCTGGCTCCAGAAGGAGACGGCATCGAAGGTCGCAACAGCCTCGTTCTGTACGACGAGACCGAAGTCGTCCACGGTGAATTCGTTGGGCAGCGCGTTGAGGTAGGGCAACAGCGACGCGGCGAGCAGCAGCAGTACCGCACGACGATCGGGGACGGTCACTTCCTGTGGACCTGCGTGCGCACCAGGTGCTCGAGGATGCGCTGACGGATGTCGTGTTCGACCGTGTCGGCGCGACCCGTCCCGGCCAGGTTGTCCTGCTCCAGCGGATCGGCAGCGCGATCGATCAGCATGTACAGCTGCCCGTCGCGATTGATCGTTCCCTTCCATTGCTCGTCGAACAGCATCACTTCGCCCTGGTGCTCACAGAACGCCTCGCGTCTGTGCGACATCGCACCATCGGCCACACTCGGCAGCAGGGAACGGGCAAACTGCGTGTACTCCAGGCTGATTCCCGCCGCCTCGGCCAACGTCGCACCCACATCCATCCACTCGGCGGGTGTGTCCGTCGTCCCGCCACCGGAACGTGCTGTAGCCGGTGTCCGCACGATCAATGGCACGCGGGCGGCGCCGTCGAGCAACACGCTCTTGTAGATGAGGCCGAAGTCGCCATTCAACTCGCCGTGATCGGAGGTGAAGAGGATGACTGTGTTGTCCAGTTCACCCCGGGCCTCGACAGCCTGCAGAATCCCGCCGATCTGCTCGTCGATGAGAGCCACATTGCCGGCGTAGTTGGCCCGCATGGCGGCCACGTCTCCCGGCTCGAGGTCGGGTGGCTCTGCCAGCCGTTGATGTAGATACCCCCGGGGTCGGCTGTCGTCGCGAGTCCATTCCGGCAGGGGTGCAGCGTCCGGCATGTGGGCCGGATCGCTGGCGCTGGCATACGGCTCGGGTGTGTCCCAGGGCTCGTGGGGGCCGCCGAAGCTCACCCAGCAGCACCAGGGTTCGGCTCGTTCGTACGAGGACAGATACTCCCGCGCCCGACGGCCGACGTAGACGTCGGCGTATTCATCAGAGGGAAGCGGGGACGGACGGGCCACATGCGGTTTCGTGGCAAAACGGTCGTTCATGTCCTCACGATAGGACTCCCACAGTCCCAGCTCCTGCCATCGTGCCGTCATGTGCGACAGCACCCTGGCACTCGCCCGTGGGCCGCCGATCTCGTCGACGTCATCGAGGCCGTAGACGTGCATCAGCGACTCCCGCTCCCGCAGGTCACCGGTATGCGGATGCAGGTGGGTCTTGCCGAACAGCGAGGTGCGGTACCCGGCGTCGCGCACCGCCTTCATCCACGTAGGTGTTTCCGGATCGAGGGTGTGCCCCTGGTTGTCCCATACCCACGTATTGTGCGGATACAGGCCGGTGGCCAGGCTCAGGCGCGCCGGAATGCAGACCGGAGAATTGGTCACGCAGTTGGTGAACCGCACACCTTCGTCAGCCAGACGATCGAGATTGGGGGTACGCACCCAGCCGCCAGCGCAGCCCATGGCGTCGGCGCGCTGCTGGTCCGTCATGAGCAACAGCAGATTGGGGCGTTGTGCCATCAGGCCTGCGGGGCGTCCGGTGACGGCATGAAGAACTCGAACCTGGATTTGTCGTCGTGGTCTTCGATGTCCGTAGACGAGAATCCGGTGGAATCGCGCGCAGCGAGTACGATCTGCTTGTTGAAGCCGCTCACTTGCTCCGCATCGAGATACTCCTGCACCGGCATCCAGCGACTCTCGGCGATTTCCTCCTCCTCGATCGTGATCCGGGCACTCAGCGGTTTGAGTCGACAGACGAAATAGATGTCGGATTTTCCGTACCGGTACCCGTGCCAGTGGCGGAAGCAGACAAGGGCGTCAAAACGAGTCTGCACTCCCGTCTCCTCCAATACCTCCCGCACCACACCCTCCGCCAGATGCTCACCTTCGTGCAGCGCGCCGCCGGGCAGCTTGAAGCGGGGCGGCCTTTTCGGGTCCCGGTGGAAGCGCTCGCGCACGACGAGCAGTTCATCATCATCGTTGATGGCTACTCCTCCAGCACCGATGTAGTGCGAAGAGTAGGCAGGCACGAAGGCTCCAGCTTCCAGCTGTAGGGTCAGCATGAGATACTCGGAATTGCTGTGGTGAAAACCGAAGCCGGCGGCCACGGCCACCGGGATCAGAGTGGCGCGCTCGATCGGCACCTCGAGCCAGACGACTCGGTAGCCGTCATCCCGCCAGCTGTCGAGGGAGTGCTGCAGACGGACGGCGAATCGAGTCGGATCGGCGTCGAGTGTTTCCGGTTTTGGCAGGATGCCGCCGAAGGGATTCTCGGCGGCGGGCAGAGCTTCGGGGATGTCGGTCACGGAGATTCTCGAGGGGGTTTGGGGTCCGATGGATTGTACAAGGTGAAGAGGTACATGGCCAAGTTTCGGGAATATCGGTATTATTGCTGAGACGAATCGAAGACCCTGCCAATGCCGGAATCCACGAGCCGGCAACTGTCACTCCACGAAAGGAGTCCTCCACATGCCGTTTTCCTTTACGAATTCCAAGGGGAAGGCGTACATCCTGCATCAGCGTACAACGCAGTTGAAGAACGGGAACTCGCAAACCATCTACTTCTTCGGTAAAGAAGCCAAAGAAGGTGCGATCGACGCCGTTCCCGATGGCTACGAAGTGGCCGAGAGCAAGAATGGTCTTCCCGTGCTGAAGCGCTCCAACAAGTAGGGCGCGAGCAGCAAGGTACAGGTTGCTCTTCCGGGCGCCGGCAATATGTCGGCGCCCGGTTTCTGTTAAGCCCGCCCCGGTTCACCCCACCGCAGGTCCGCTCAACTCGACCCCCCCGCCATCCAGGCGCGCTTCATGCAGTGAGCCGGTGGGCACGGTCAACTCGCCGAGGCGCGCCAGCCCGGCTCCCATCCAGTGCAGCAGCAACACGGCGATCGGATCGCGGTGCGACACGGCGATGACACGTTCGTGCTGCCGCGCAGAAGCTACCCAGTCGATCATCCGAGCCCGCATCGACGCGGCACCCTCGATTCCCCGCACGCCATCCTCGGTGATGTAAGGGCTCGGCAAGGCGGAAAAGGGCTGCCCCTGATAGCCGGTGACCTCGGTCTCTGCCAACCGCGGTTCTACCACAGGCGTCAGCTCCAGCCGTCGACCGACGATCGCCGCAGATTCCTGCGCTCGCTCGAGGGGAGAGGCGATCAGTGCGTCGAAAGGGCTGTGAGCGGCCAGAGTCTCTGCCGCGATGTTGACTTCGGCACGTCCGAATTCGCTCAGCCGGTACCCGGGAAGGGCCCCGTAGATGACCCCTTGTGGATTGTGCACTTCGCCGTGGCGCAACAGATAGATCGTCGTCGTCATGGATCGGTCTCCTTACCAATATATATTACGCCGCCATGGCCTGCCGTCTGACGATCGCCCAGATTCGCGCCGTACCCCAGCGCCGCAATGCGGATGGCAATTTTGACCGCCTCCTTCACCTGCTCGATGTCGCCGCCCGTCACCGGCCGGACGTCGTCATCACATCGGAGAGTTTCCTCGACGGCTACCTCGCCGCCGATGCCCGAACCGATGCCGACGACATTCGTGCCGCCGCCATCGACCCTGACGACTCGGTCTACACGGACGTGCTCGGCGCCTGGGCTGGTGACCATCAGGCCTGGCTCCTGTTCGGTTGTACCCGCATCGTCGGTGACCGTGGCGCCAACACGGCGTTGCTCTTCAATCGCGACGGCGCCCTGGCCGGTCTCTACGACAAGACCCACCTGCAGAGCCACGACCACAAGTACGTCGCCGGAGACCGACTCCCGGTATTCGATTCCGACTTCGGAACGTTCGGCGTCCTCATCTGCGCTGATCGACGCTGGCCCGAAACGGTGCGCAGCCTCGCTCTGCAAGGCGCCCGGGTCATCCTCAACCCCACCTATGGCATGATGGGTGACTTCAACACCGCCATGATGCGCACTCGCGCTTTCGAGAGTGAGATCTTCATCGCCTTCACCCATCCTCAGCAGAGCCTGATCACCGGCCCGGGTGGCCGTGTCCTGTGCGACAAGGTCGGCGACATCGATGCCGTAGCCGTCACCACCATCGATCTGGCGGAGGTGGACCAGGTCCGCCAGTCCCCGACATCACATCTGCAAGACCTGCGCCCGGCACTCTACGCGCCTTCAGCCAGTTGAGGTCCACCATGCAACGATCGCTGCAGCGAAAACTGCTGGGACGCAACACCGCCCGCAACGCGTGGCTGCACATGCTCGACGAACGTCTCCCCCGCCTCGAAGCACCGACGACAGCGGCAGCCTGGGCGCGGCACGATTGCCGGAGGCGAGGGATATCGAATTCGCAAGCTCCGCTACGAAGGATATCCTGGCCTTTGGGTGCCGGCTCTGCTCTATGAGCCCACATCGCTGCGCGGCAAGGTCCCCGCCGTCCTCAACCCGAATGGTCACCACGCCGGTGGCAAGGCGATGGACTACAAGCAGGCGCGCTGCATCAACCTGGCCAAGCGTGGCATGCTGGCGCTGAACACCGAATTCATCGGCATGGGCGAGTTGCGCGCCGATGTGGAGCATCTGCGCATCGCCCTGCTCGATCTCTGCGGCATGGCCGGCATCGGCGTGTTCTACCTGCTGATGAAGCGCGGCCTCGACGCCCTGCTGGACCATCGCCACGCCGATCCGCAACCCACTTTGCTGATCTACAATCGTCACGACGACTGCTGCTTCCAGACGAAACGCACCCGCGTGTCCATCTACCGCCCGGCGCGCAAGGTCTTTGAATTGCTCGGGGCAGGCGATCGACTGGAATTGTACGACAACGTCGATCCAGGCACGCATAACTACGAGCGCGACAACCGCAGCCAGCTCTACCGCTTCCTGAACAAGCACTTCGACCTCGACACGCCCGAGGATGATCTTCCCTTTGTCGATGAGTTGCGCAGCGAAGCCGAGCTGACCGTCGGACTGCCGGCAGACAATGCCACATTGCATTCGCTGGCGTTGGGAAGGCTGCAGCAGATTCGTCGACAACGGGAGCGGCGACGTGGACAGCCTCCGGCGGCAGCCCGCAGGCGGCTGCGACGACTGCTGCGGTTGCCGGGCTATGACCGGGTGATGTCGGCAAAGAAGGGTGCTGAAACACGACGCGGTGGCATGACCTGCCAGAGCTACGTCCTCACTGTGGGCCCGTGGCAGATACCGGCGACCTGCCTCTCACCGGCAGCCGGCGCGCGGGGTGGCCTGGAGATCGTCATCAGTGACGAAGGCCGCCCGGGAACCGCCAGCCTGGCGGGCGTGGAGTCGGGACGACGCATACTCGCCGTCGACCTCTTTGGTACGGGAGAGGCAGCTACGACGTTTCAGGAACCCATGCTGCTGGCCTGCGCCGGTGAGCGCCCCCTTGGAATCCTGACGGCGCAGTTGCTGGCGGTGGCCATGTGGGCGTCTCGGAGCTACAGGTGTCCTGTCGTTCACCTGCGGGCAGGCGGCAAATCCATGCCGGTGGTGGCACAGCTGGCGGCGGCACTGGAGCCGTCACGATTTGTCAGTCTCACGACATACGCCGCCTTCGACTCCCTCGACCGCCTCATCGATCTCCCCATCAGTTATGCGAACCACTCCGAGCTGTTCTGTTTCGGCTTGCTGGCCGAGTTCGACATCCCCGACCTGTTGCGGCTGTCCGCACCGACAGAACTCGTCGACAGGGCCCGGGGGCCGCTGCGGTAGAACCGCACGGCTTCGAGCGGTTCGAGGATTAGCATGTGGTCGATAGCCCTGGGCGTGGCGTGGCTGGGCGGTTTCTTCTGCCTGGCGGCTCTCGGCCTCGAGCCGGTGGCCACCTTCTTTTTCTGTTTTGCCTGGGTCGGGCTGATCTACACCTTCGATCGACTCATCGCTCGCTCGGAAGGCCGTTCGCTGATCGCGCGTCTCGGCGCCGCCCCCTTCGCCTGTCTGGTGTTGTGGTCTGCCGTCAACTGGTTCCTCTACGAGCTGGCCAACCTGCGTCTGCACAACTGGCACTACGTGCTGGTCACCGATCACGACATCGCACGGTGCGTGGGTACCGTGCTGGCCTTCGGCACCGTGCTGCCGGGAGTGTTCTGGATCGATCATTGGCTCGGGACGCAGGGCGTACTGACTTCAGTGCGTGTACGACCGGTCCGGATCACGACTGCCCGGCTCATGGGTCTGCAATTGACGGGCCTGGTCTTCCTCGCCCTGTGCCTGACTGACCCGGAGCACTTCTACCTGTTGATCTGGGGAGTCACCGCCCTGGTGCTGGCACCGATCAGCTATCGCTGCGGTATCGACGGCTGGCTCCGCCAGTGGCAGCGCGGTGAGATCGGACCGACACTGCGCATGCTCCTGGCCGGGGGCATGGCCGGCGGCTTCTGGGAGTTCTTCAACTTCTGGGCGCGCGCCAGGTGGATCTATACCGTGCCGGGATTCGACGAGTGGAAACTGTTCGAGATGCCTCTGCTCGGCTTCGTCGGCTTCCCGCCCTTCGCCCTGGAGTGCGCCTGTGCCTACCGGCTGCTTGTCTGGTACCGCCTGGCCCCAGCCTTCGGTGCACTCACACAACGTGGACCTGCGCGTGGGCCGCTGACCTTTGTCGTTGCGATCACCATCGCAATGCTGATCTCAGTCTCGGGATACGTCGCCGTCGACCGCGTCATCGTCACATCACGCACACCCCGAGTCGCCGATGTGCTGCCATTGACAGGCAACCAGCAAGCCGCGTTGGCAAGCGCCGGCGTCACCCATCTGACCCAGCTGGTCGGCTGGGGCAGCGCCGGCACCTGGAAAGATCTGCAGGCAATCCTCAAGCCTGACGAAGAGGGCTCACTCGCCCGAATCACCGCCCTCTACCTGCACCAGGGCATCGGCACCACCTACGGCAACCGCCTGGCCGCCGCCGGTATCACCAGCCTGAGTCAATTGCAGGATCGCACGGTCGAGGAGTTGTGGCAGACCCTGCAGCAGACCGAAGCCCCAGGTCGCACCCCGACCCGAGCCCAGATCAAGGTGTGGCTACGCCGACTGCCGACTGAGGAGTAACGCGCTGCCGCAGCGGAGGCCAGCGGTGCTTTCCTGGGTGGCGGGGTGGGGATTTCTGTTTCCATCAAGTGAGATCTATGCGGGGAGGCGCGGCGTTTGGTGGCACGGAGGGCGCATCCGTTCGGGCCGGCCGGGTCACGATATCAGGCCCCGAAGGGGCCTGCGCCATGGACGGCGCATGCCTGCTGTGGCCGCAGGGACGCGGCCTCAGCAGGCCGTCGTGACCCGGACGATCGGTCCGAACGGCCAGCGCCCGGAGTGCCACCAAACGCCGCGACCATGGACTACGAATAGATCTCGCGCAGCCTTTTGGCGGCCTCCGCCTGATTCCGCAGCTTCTGATACACCTCGTCCAGATCCACCCTCGCCGCCGATCCCGGCGCGAAGCCGCAGTCGGGATTGAGGGCGATGCGCTCGGCGCCGACGATCTCCACAGCCTGCTCCACCCGTTCGACGATTGTCTCCACGTCATCCACCTCACCGGGATGTACACTGATACAGCCCAGGCCGATCTCGAGATCATCGGGCAGCTGGCCGAGGACCTCGACGTCACCGGATCCGGGGCTGGTGAACTCCAGCGTGAGGTGGTCGGTCTCGAGGCGGGCAAGATCTTTGACGATGTGGCCGTAGTCACCTGAGTGATAGGCTTCCCCGCGAACCCGGGCGCCGGCGCGGCGGCACAGATGGACGGCGCGCACGACCTGGTCGCCGACATCGGCCAGAACTTCGTTGTCCATGTCGGCGGAGAACTCCCCTTCGGCATCTGCCCCGTCCCACTCGTCGTCGTACTGGGCCCGCACCTCCGGGTCGACGAGCAGACACAGGTGCGGGTCGTCCACCTGGATCATGTCGGCACCCGCCTGCGCCACAAGAGCCGCCTCGCTACGCAGCAGAGGTACGACCGCCTCGGCGAAAGCGCGGGGAGACGGGTAGATCTCGGCCGATCGCTCCGGATCCCACATGCGCTCGGCCAACAGCGCCGGAGAAGGCAGCGTCGCCTTGATGAGACGGTCCGTTCGAGCCCGGACGAAGGCAACCTCTGCGGCGATGACTCCTGGTGCCTTCGCTGACACCTGGTCCGTAACGACCGTCCAGGGCCGACCGTCGGAGGCGTACCCCAACTCGAATCCGTGGGCCATCTCGGCGATGATGCCGATGTAGGAGGCCCGACGCCATTCGCCATCCGAGATCACGTCTATGCCGGCGGCTTCCTGCACGCTGACGGCGTACGCCACACCAGCATCCAGCCGCCGCTCCCAACCCTCTTCGTGCCAGCCGTCGACCACGATCTCACGCACGTAGTCGGGTCGTGGCAGGGATCCGACGATGGCTGTGGGAAACAGGGTCTTGCTGCGTTCTACTAGACTCGGCATCTGTGCACCTGCTTTCGGGACCTGGAGTCGCCGGAAGAATCGACGTCCTAAAGGTACGACGCCGCGGATGCATTCGCCTGCCGCCGGGGTTGTGCTACGGACTGCCGTACGTGCGGGGCCAGTGCTGGTTCGCCTGAGCGAAGTCCTCCTCCGTATCAACTTCCATGTACTGTCCGTCCGTCGTCACCATGTGGAAGGTCTGATCGGCGTCCAGCATCTGTTCGTAGAGATGGATCAGGTAGGCTTGGCGAAATGGCACACCGGCTTTCCAGACTGCGCCCTTCTGTTGTCGTCTCGTCTCATGGTAGGCGGACCTCAGCGTATCTGCTCCGGCCTTCGAGAAACGAGCCACGCCGATGTACTCGCCGTGTGCTTGGCTGGCTTCGATCGAACGGTTCACCTGCACGATTCGGTCATCGGCGGTGATCACCTTTTCGGCATCATCTTCCGGATGCTGGCTGCGGTCGGCGTAGCGGGAGCGCCAGTCCGTGTCGACACAGAGCACGCGATCACCCGGGTGATCGATGGCACGGCGCACGACGTCGGCTCGATAGAGGATGTCGGCATAGGTGACGACAAAGCCCTCCTCCATACAGTCCTCAGCACACATCAACGAAGCCAGAATGTTGGTGTCCGCCCAGTCGGGGTTGTTCCGGAAGGTCAGATGGGGATAGTCGTTTCGTACCAGATCGGCGCGGTAACCACCGATGAAGACGACTTCGTCGACACCGGCCCCCTCCAGGGCAGCCAGCAGCCAGTCCAGGATCCGGTGGCCGCCGATGGGTGCATACGGCTTGGGCTGGTCGTCGGTGAGGGCGTTCAGCCGGCTGCCACGACCGGCGCCGAGTACGAGAGCTCGCATGCGGAGGAGTATAGCCGGCCACTGGAGAGGGAGCCAGGGCGCGCCCATGTCCGTATTCCACGGTATTGCAAATATGCAAATCTACAGGTTCTTTCATAACTGAGTCGGTGTTTCTCTCCTCCTCTGTCTGGCGACTCGCCAGGAGGCCCCATGACACCCAAGCAAAACGGCCATCTCCTGAAGGTGCTGAAGAGAATCCCTGTATTCGAGGGGTTGTCTCCGACGCAATTGCAGAAGCTGATCAGCATCTGTTCCAGTCGACCGGTCAAAGACGGAGAGATGCTGTTCGAACGGGGGGATGCCAGCGACCACATGTACGTCCTGCTCCGGGGTGCCATTTCCCTGTTGCGCGAGGACGGTATCGAAATGGCCCGCTTCGAACCGGTCATGCCTCTCGGAGAGTTGGGCATCGTCGACAATCGGCCGCGCCAGATCAACGCCCGGGCAGTGGGTGACTCCATGGTTCTCTCACTACCACGCCGGTCATTTGACATGATGCTTGCCGATGATCTGAAGATGGCCGTCACCGTACTTCGCAATCTGGTCCAAATCGTGTCGGCACGCATCGACGAAGACAATGTGCGGGCCTTCGAGCATGAGGAGGTGAGTTCGAGGGCGCGACGACTCGAGCAGGAACTTGAGCTGACTCTCCAGGCCGTCTCGTCCCACGGCCTTGATAGTGACAAGGTCCGGAAGGGAGTGCAGCTTGAGTTGCAGAAGAAGATCCCCACGGTCCTCATCGTTGATGATGAGTCCGAGATCTGCGATTTTCTGTCCCGGGCGCTGTCCGAATACGATGTGGTGACCGCTGAAGATGGTGTGGATGCTCTCGAGGCGGTGGAAGATCGCCCCCCCAATCTGGTGATCACCGACGTCAACATGCCCAACATGGACGGCCTGGAACTGTTATCGAAGCTGAAGGACGAACGGCCGGAATTGCCCGTCATAGGCCTGTCCGGGTATGTCGAAGAAGAGGCTGCCGCCAAACTCGGCTTCGATGACTTCGTGTTCAAACCGATGCGTGTCGCCCAACTGCGCGGCATGGTGAAGGCCCACCTGACCAGTACTGCATAACGCCCTGGTGCATACTTTCGTGTGAGCTCCGAGACCTTTCGGAGCAGGTCTTCACGCGGAGGTACCGGTCTGCGGATTTCTCTGGGAAGTCTCCTGGAATCCTAGGCTCCCTCAACCCTGGGACGCAGTCTAGTGGCAGCATCAGACCTCGCCGACGAACCCTTTCGTTACCAGCAGTTGAAGGATGACCGCGTGTTCCTCTACTATCAGGAGCGCCATGTGGTCACCCTGGCCGGGAATGCTGCCCACCGCTTCCTGTCCCGTGCCGAGAATCTCCAGGGTGAGCCGCTGCAGTTGTTGATGGCCAAAGCGACTAAGAACTTCAAGCGCGGCAACGAAAGGCCTGGAGGATGAAGATCACCGACGTACGTCTGCTGCCTCTCACCGGCGCCACGATGGACGGCGGTTGGGACCAGGGATTCGAAGAGGCGGAAAACCTGCACACGCTGGTGGAGGTCGTCACCGACGAGGGCGTCACCGGTCTCGGCTCCATCTACACGTCGGCCAGGCTGTGCGAGGGGGCCTTCGGCATTCTGCGACCCATGCTGCTGGGCGAGTCAGCCATCGAGCCGGCGCGCGTCGCCGAAAGCCTGCACCAGTCCACCTTCTGGCAGGGCCGCGGTGGTTCGATCACCCATTTCATCTCCGGCATCGACATCGCCCTGTGGGACATCTTCGGCAAGGTGACGGGCCAGCCGATCTCCAGGCTTCTCGGGGGACGGTATCGCGACCGGATCAAACCCTACGGCTCGTTGATCATGGCCGACCCCGACGTCCTGGTCCCCCGGCTCGAAGACGCCCTGGCTCGCGGTTTCCGGGCCATCAAGATGGGCTGGGGACCCTTCGGCCGGGAGTCACGAGAGATGGACGAGCTGATCGTCAGCACCGCCCGGGACACAGTAGGGCCCGAAGTGGAGCTGATGGTCGATGCCGGCGGCTCCGATCGCTACTGGCCCCATGGCTACAAGTGGGCCCTGACGACGGCGGAAATGCTCACCGATTACGATATCACCTGGTTCGAGGAGGCCCTGCGCCCCGACGATCTGGCGGGTTACATCAAACTCACCGAGAACGCGCGTCTGCCGATCACCAGTTGCGAGGTGCTCACCCGGCGTCAGGCCTTCATGCCGTGGATCGAGCAACGGGCCGTCGACTACATCCAGCCCGACGTCACCAAGGTTGGCGGCCTCACCGAAGAATTCCGCATCGCCATGCACGCCTATGACCATTCGATCCTGTTCGTCCCCCATGGCTGGAACACCGCCATTGGCCTGGCGGCCGACCTGCAGCTCGTGGCCGCCGTGCCCACGGCGCGCTGGGTGGAGTACATCACCCCTGCCCCCTACATTGAAGATCTCGCAGCACAGCCCTTTTCCCTGGACGAAGAGGGCTGTCTGTCGATTCCGGAAGCGCCCGGCCTCGGGGTGGCGTGGAATGCCGAGGGCGTCAAGCGCTACTCCGGAATGGACCTGACCCCGTCCGACCTGTAAGGACCAGACTCCCGCATGCCTGAGACCATCCCCCTCGCCATCGTCGGCTGTGGCGGCATGGGCCACCGCCATCTGTACGGCCTGGCCGAACTGACCCGTGCCGGCCTTTCGCCTTTCACCCTGGTCGGCGCCTGCGACCCGGACGAGGGCAACGCCAACAGCCTCGCCGATCAGGCCGCTGACCTGCTGGGCCAGCGCCCCGCCGTCGCCGGTAGCCTGGAGGCTCTCGCCGCCGCCGCCGATGTGGCCGCCATCGACCTGACGACGACACCTCGCTACCACCATACCGTCGCCGTCGAAGCCTTCGAGCGCGGCTGGCACGTGATGAGCGAGAAACCCCTGGGACTGACGGCACGCGCCTGCGGCTTGATGGTGCAGGCGGCCGCCCAACACGACCGGGTATTGTCCACGGCGGAAAACTACCGCCGCGATCCGATCAACCGCCTCGGCAAGGCCCTGCTTGACGCCGGTATCATCGGCGACCCCCGGTTGATGCTGCACCACACGATGGGGGGCGCCGACAACATGCTGATCTCCGTCTGGCGTCATCAGAAAGACTCCAGCGGCGTCATGCTCGATGTGGGCGTGCACTTCGCCGATATCCTCGAGTACTACCTGGGTCCGGCAGCGACCATTTTCGCCCAGACGCGCCTGCATGAAAAGACGCGGAAGAACCCGATCGCCGGGAAGGATGTCACCAACGGCGGTTCACCCGGCGGCGTCTACGAACGCTGGCAGAAGGACATGCCCGCCGAGTTCGAGGCCACCGCCGACGATGCCGGGTACGCCACGATGTTGTTCGAGTCGGGCGCCGTGGTCTCCTACATCGAGGACCACGCCTCCCGCGGGGAAGGCATGTGGAAGCGGGCCATCTTCGGCAGCCGTGGCTCGCTGGATCTGCCCGGGGATCGCAGTGGCCGGCGCCTCACCCTGCACCTGCCTGGCAAGGACCCGGAATCCGGCGAAGCCTTGCTCGACCTGGTGCCCGACCTGCAGCTGGACGAAGCCACGGCCACCCTCTTCGGCGGGGATCGTCTCTTCGAGTACTCCTTCGAGTTCGTCGAAACGGACCGCAAGCTGATCGCCGTGGAGTACGCCGATTTCGGCCTCGCCATCCAGGGTCAGGCGGGTCGACCGGAGGTCACTGGCGCTCAGGGCGCCCGCTCGGTCGCCATCGCCTACGCCTGGATGGAGTCGCAGGTCGCCGGCCGAGCCGTCACTGTCGATGAGGTCCTCAACGACCAGGTCAACGCCTATCAGGCCGACATCAACGATGGTCTCGGGCTGTAGGCGAGTGACAGGCGCCTGATGCCGGCGATCCTCTGTCCCAGCTGTCGCAAGCTGATCAGCGACGATGTGGCCAAATGCCCGTACTGCGGCCAGATGCGTCCCGGCATGTTCGGCCTGGCCAGCCGCTTCCGACAGCTCGGCATCCAGCTCGATTTTCCGCACATCATCACCGTCGTCTGCGGCGCCATGTACCTGTTGAGTCTCGCCCTCGACCCGGGAGCCATCCTGCAGCCGCAGGGCATGATGGACATCCTCTCGCCCAGTGGCCGCGCCTCCTTCGACGCCGGGGCGGCGGGGGCCATCCCCGTCTTCGGCTACGGTCGCTGGTGGACGGTGATCACCGCCATCTATCTGCACGGCAACCTGCTGCACATCTTTTTCAACATGATGTGGGTTCGGCAGCTGGGACCGGTGGTGGAGGAGCTGTTCGGCCCCTTCCGGCTGTTCGTCATCTTCACCGTGGGCGGTGTCGTCGGTTTCATCGCCTCCTCGATCATGGGTGCCTCTCTCACCCTCGGCGCTTCCGGCTCGATCTTCGGCCTGCTGGCAGCCGCCATCGTCTACGGCCGTCGCGTCGGCTCCGGCATGTTCACCCGCCAGTTCATGCAGTGGGCGATCATCATGTTCGTCTTCGGGTTCATCATGCCCGGCATCGATAACTGGGCCCACGGCGGTGGCTTCGTCGGCGGCTATGCCATGGCGACGCTCTTCAGCCGCACGCCAAATGATCGGGAAGGCATTGGCGCCTACGTGCTGGCCGGCGCCTGTGGCCTGCTCACGGTACTCGCCTTCATTCTGCAGTTCTTCGCCGCCATTGGCTGACGACGAGCTGCTCGACGTTCTCGACGCCGACGACCTGCATGTGGTCGGCCGGAAGACGCGGGAGGATGTACATCGCGATCACGACTGGCATGGTACCGTCTTCGTCTGGTCCGCCTGGGAGTCTGCCGATGTCCGCCTCATGCTGCTGCAGCAGCGTGGCCGGGTGGGGGATCCATATGCGCAGATGGTGGATGCCCTGGCGGGCGGTCACATCGGTGCCGGCGAGACAGCCATCGATGGGGCCCGCCGGGAGTTGACCGAAGAGGTGGGACTGGCGGCGGAGGCGGATAACTTCATCCACCTCGGATCGAGTCGTATGGAGCGCCCGGACGGAGAGTGCCGGCGGGTATACCAGAGCCTGCTGTTGTACCCGCTGCCCCTCGACATCGGTGGCATGCAGTTCTCAGACGAAGTGGACGGCTTCGTCGAGGTCGATCTCGATGGCTTCAGCGACCTCGTCCACGGCAGATGCGAGCACCTGCCCGCCCGCGCCCGGCTGGCGCACGATGGCGGTCACCTGCGACAGATCGATCTGCAACGCAGAGCCGTCCTGGGCTATCCGGATGAGATCGTCGATACCTTCCGGCGTAGCCTGGCGTCGATTTCAAGCTGGCTGCGCCATGGCGCCGTCGATTCGGTCCATTTTGAGTGAACCGCGGCGGGGGACTACAACAAGACGCGGATTTCGCCGTCCTCGACGCGGACGGCATGACTCTCCACCTGCTCGCCCGGGCGTGTCAGGCAATCGCCGGTGGTCACGTCGAACTGCCAGTCATGACGATGGCAGGTGACGACGTTGCCGTCGAGAGCGCCGCAGCCGAGCTCGCCTCCCTGGTGCAGACAGGCGTTGGCTGTGGCGTGGATCGTGCCGCCCACATTGTAGAGTGCGATGGACCGGCCGTGCGCCACAACGACGGTGGCCGTACCGACGGGGATGTCGTTGATGTACCCCACGTTGATCCATTCCTGTCCCGCCGGTGATGCCGGCTGATCGAGATCGAGAGAGCGCAGCACCTGTACAGCGTCGATCACGTTCGTCAGGCCCGCCGCCGGATAGGCACAGAGGATGGCGTCGAGAATCTCGTCGTGCGTGGCGCCCTCCTGCATGGCTCGCGGGATGTATTGCCGCAGACCCCGTTCGGACAGCCTGACCACCTTGGTGACGATAGAGATGAGAAAGCGTGTCTTGGGGTCGAGATGTTTCCCCGACTCGCGAAAAAAGGCGAGCAGATGCTCCATCGCCTCCGGTCGTTCGCGTGACAGCCACTGCAGACCGCTGAGTTCTTCCTCTTCCACGTGTCGACCTCCCGTCGCCATGGCCTTGGGTGAAGCGTACAATATAGAGATGCGGGATTTCACGGCGTTACAGGCGTTGTTGCAGCGCCTCGACGGTGACGGCTACCGGGCGTACAGTGCGTTGCAGGGGGAGTGGCTGCAGGCGGGAGACATCCCTCTCCGCCTCTGTGTCGATCACGTTCAGGGCGATCCTTTTGCGGCGCCCTCCCGACTTCGTGTTCAGCTGGCACAGAAGGTGGCCGGATTCCCCCCATCGACCTTTGCCACGGAGCCACGACGACGGGCCTTGTGTTCCTGGCTCGCCTGTCGCTTCTCCCGGGCTGCCGACAACCTGGCTCATCGTGCGGGTTCCGGACGATCCGGCCTGATCGACATCGACCGCCCCGGGCAGCAACTGCTGCACCGGACGTGCCTGCTGATCGATGACGACGGCGTCGAGGCGCGGTTCGTCGTCGGCCTGCCGGCGGCGGGCCGGCGGATTCTGGGTGAGGCGGCCGTTGAGCTGTTGTGCGAGCGCGTGCCTGATATCGTCGCACAAGCGCTGAAGTACGATCCCGCGCAGATGCCTGAAATCGACGCCTGGACTCAGACTGCCGAAGACGCGGACGCCCTGCGCCAGCAGCTGCGGGAGCGGGACCTCGTCGCCTTTGTCGCCGATGACTCCGTCCTGCCGCGATTCTCCGGGATCGACGATGGTCCCATGCTCGATGGCGTGACCTCCTTCGCAGCGCCCCCCAGCCTGCGAGTCGAGTTGCAGGCCCCGAATGCGGGGACCATCACCGGTCTCGGCATCCCGCGGGGAGTGACTCTCGTCGTCGGCGGCGGCTACCATGGCAAGTCCACCCTCCTCGAGGCGCTCGCCCTCGGCGTTTATGACCATCGTCCCGGCGACGGACGCGAGCGTGTGGTAACCGACGACAGTGCCGTTACGATCCGGGCCGAGAACGGCCGCCGCACAGCCGGCGTGGACGTCTCTTCCTTTATAGGTGAACTGCCCAGCGCCCGCGACACCCGTGCGTTCTGCAGTGACGACGCCTCCGGGTCCACATCACAGGCGGCCAACATTGTCGAGGCCGTCGAGGCCGGCGCCCGCCTGCTGCTGGTGGACGAGGACCTGTCGGCGACGAACTTCATGATCCGTGACGGTCGCATGCAGCAACTGGTGGCCAGCGAAGACGAGCCGATCACGCCCTTCGTCGATCGCGTTCGCTCTCTCTACGACGACCACGGCGTCTCCACGATCCTCGTCATGGGTGGCAGTGGCGACTATTTCGAGGTGGCCGATACCGTGATCGCCATGGAGTCGTATCAACCCCGTGACGTCACCGACCGGGCTCACGAAATCGCTGCCGCTGACCGGGGTCCGGGCAGTCTCCGGAGGACGGAGACATGCGGCGACCTCACGGTAGACGCGGTCCGTGCCCCCCATCCCGACAGCATCGATCCAAGACGCGGTCGTCGTGCCGTCAGCTGGCGGGTGCGAGACCGCTGGCAGCTCCAGGTGGGAGAGTCCGACATCGACCTTCACGCCGTGTCGCAGCTCGTCGACGCCTCACAGACACGGGCCATCGCCGGTGCGATCCTTCTGGCTCGACAGCATATGGATGGTCGACGCCTGCTGCCCGACATCCTCGACCTGGTGGAGCACACCCTTGCCGAAGAAGGACTCGACGCACTGTCCCCACACCCCGTCGGTGACCTGGCCGCCTGCCGTCGTCATGAACTGGCGGCCGCTTTGAACCGCCTCCGCACGCTGCGGGTGTGCCGGCCGGACAGCCCCGAGCTGGAGCTGGCCTCGTGATCCGCGTCGATTCGGTGACGCGTACCTACGGCTCGATCACCGCCGTCGACGACATCTCCTTTGCTGTCGGTCGTGGCGAGATCGTCGGGTTCGTCGGGCCCAACGGGGCCGGTAAGTCGACGATGCTGAAGATGCTTTCCACCTTTCTGCGCCCCACCGCGGGTGCCGTTGCCGTCGACGGCTTCGACACGATCGCCGACCCGCTCGAGGTGCGCCGCCGCATCGGCTACCTGCCCGGCGACACCCCGCTCTATCGTGACATGGTGGTCGAGGATCTGGTCCGTTTCGTCGGCGGCGCTCACGGTCTGGCCGACACCGATCTGGAGGAGGCGCTGTCCCGCATCGTCGACCTCTGCGGCATCGGTCCGGTGCTGTCGCAGCGTGTGCGCGAGTGCTCCACCGGTTTCCGCCAGCGTGTCGGTCTGTCCTGCGCTCTGATCCACGATCCGCCGGTGCTGCTGCTCGACGAGCCCACCCATGGCTTTGACCCGCTGCAGGTGATGGCCTTCCGCGATCTGCTCACCGGCCTGAAGCAGGACCGGGCGATCCTGTTCTCGACGCACATCATCGCCGATGTCGAGGCCGTCAGCGACCGCGTGCTCATCATCCACCAGGGACGGCTCCTCGGCGACGGCACCCTGGCGGAACTCGGGCAGCGCTCAGGTCTTGGGACAGCCGGTCTCGAAGAGATCTTCGCTCACCTCGTCTCCGCCCATCCTGAGCCGGTCAGATGATGGCCGCCATGATGACCGGAGTTGTGCTCGTCGCCCGCCGCGAACTGCGCGCCTATTTCGATTCGCCCATCGCCTACATCACCGCCGCCGCATTTCTCGTACTGGCGGGCACCTCCTTCATGAACTCCTTCTTCCTGCAGGGCGTCATCGACATGACGCCCTTCTTCGATACGCTGCCCTTCCTGCTGATCCCCTTCATCCCCGCCCTCACCATGCGCACCTGGTCGGAGGAACATGCCCAGGGTACGGTAGAGCTGCTGCTCACCCTGCCCCTGCAGCCGCTGCAGGTCGTACTCGGGAAATACGGTGCCGCCTTGCTCTACTATGGCCTCATCCTGGCCGGATCGCTGCCCATCGTCGCCATGCTCGCCTGGCTCGGTGCGCCCGACCTGGGCCTGATCTTCTGTGGTTATCTGGGAGCCCTGCTGCTCGGCGCCCTGTTCCTCGCCTTCGGCCAGTTCCTCTCCAGCCTCACGCACAACCAGATCGTCGCCTTTGCCCTGGCCGCCCTGCTGGCTTCCGGTCTCGTCTTCAGCGGCCACCCGCAGGTCGTGGAGGTCATGGACGGCCTGTGGCCGGCGTGGCAGCCTGGCACCGTGGTGGCCGAAGCCCTCTCCTGCCTGCCGCAGTACGAAGCCTTCGTCAGCGGACTCATCGGCCTGGACCACATACTCTACTTCGTCCTCATGTCCGTCCTGTTCCTGTGGTTGACACAGGTCGGGCTTCGGCGCATCCAGTACTGACACGGGTTTGAAGCGGCTCTACCTGCTGCAGGCCACGGCTGCCGCATTCCTTCTCCTGGGGCTGGTCATCTTCGCCGGCCGTCTGACGCAGCTTGCCGGTCCCGTGTTGTGGGTTGATGTGGCCGGTCGCCATCCGGCCACGCTGTCGACGCAGTTGGTGCAGCAGCTGCGCCAGCTCGACGGGGGGCTGGACGCGACGCTGTTCGTCAGCCATCGCTCGCGTATGCCGTCGCACTTGCAGGATGTGGAAGAAACGACGCGAGCCCTGCTGGCAGCCATGGCTGACGAGGCGGGAGACGCCTTCTCGTACCGCGTCATCGATCCCGATCGGTCCGGTCTTGCGGGAGCCCGCTACGCCGCCGCCCGCCGCGTCAGTCCGATCCGCGTCCGCCGCATCGTCGACGACGCCGAGAGCCAGGCCGAGATCTGGTCGTCGCTGGTATTTGCCCGTCGCGGTCGCAGACGGCGGGATGACGTCCTCATCCAGGGGATCGAGAACGCCCATCTGCCCCATCTCGGATCGCTGGTGGCCGCGCACCTGAGGGCCGACACCCCGCAGGCCTCCTTCGCCCTGTCAGCCCCGCCTGGATTTGAAGAGATGCCGCGCTACCTGAGTCAGCACGGTCCCGTCATCGAGGTCAACGTCGATGCCACGGCCGCGATCCCACACGATGTGGACATCCTTTTCTGGCTCGAACCCGGCAACGTAACACCGCGACACCTCGCCGCCCTGCGCCGTTTCCTCGCCTCGGGTCGCACGGTGGTGGTGGCGGGGTCGCCTCACCGTGTCCGCTACAGGCGAACAGAAAGCGGTGAGGTCCGATTCCGCGCGGAGTCAACCGGGGGCGCCTGGGAGCGCCTGCTGGAGCCCTTCGGTCTGCGACCGCTGCCCGACCTGGTGATGGATCGGAATGCGGCGGCGGCGCCCGTTGTCGTCGACGGCGAGTGGCAGCAGGTGGAAGCCCCCTTTCATCTGCGCAACCTGCCCGCCTTCCGCGATTTCCGTCCCTTCCGCACGCCGGCGCGGGGCGGACTCAGCTTCATCGCCCCCGGTCCGCTGCAGATCGACCCCCAGCGGGTCAGCGCCGCCGGGTACGAAGCGCATGTGGCGGCCACGACGACGGAGCGGGCCTGGGTGCGTGACCTGCCGACAACCGACTTCGGTCTCGCCGACCTGGGGACGGACCTGATCGCTCCCAAGCAGAACCTGATGGTACTGCTCACGCCTCAGGACCCGTGGGCAGGGCAGCTGCTCGTACTGGCCGCCGCCAGTGCCTTCCGCAACGGCATCGTGTCTCAGGCCGGCTTTGGTCACGGCGTGTTTCTCGCCGATCTGGCGCGCTCCTTCGCCGACCCCGAACGGCTGGTGCGACAGCGCGTCGAGCGCCATGTGCCGCCGACGCTACCGGCCCTGTCGGACTCGGGGCGGATCGGCTGGCGCTTCCTCGTCGTCGCCTTCGTGCCGATCCTCTGGTTGTTGGCCGCCGCCAGGAGACTGGCCGGTGACTCCGGCCTGCGCTGGCGCCCATCGGCACGCACTCAGGACCGGCGGCTGTGGGCCAGCATCGGCATCCCCCTGGGTGGTCTGGTATTGTGGTTTGTCATACGGGGCCCCCTCGAAGGCATCCGCCTCGATGCCACGGCAGCAGGCCTGCACACAGCCGCCCCCGAGGTGCTCGACGAACTGGAGCAGACTGGGGGGCTTCAGGCTCAGCTCCTGTTGTCGCCGGCGTCGCAAGTGCCTGCCGACGTTCGCGATGCCGCACGGCGGACAGCCGATCTGCTCGACGACGCCGGTGTCCCGCTCGAGGTCCAGCGTCTCGACGAAGACACAGCGGAGGCGCACAACATCTCACCATTCGAGGTCGAGCGTGTGCGTCACGACACCTCGGTGACGACGCGGGTTTACAGCGCCCTGCGTCTGACGCGTGGCACGGCGGCCACCGTCATCCCCAGAATCGACGGTCAGACGGGTCCGCATATCGACTTCCTGCTGGCGGCGGCGCTACGGCGCCTCGAGCGCGGCGCCAGGCCGGTGGTCACCGTCGTCTCCGACCTGCCGCGCCTGTCGCCGGCCGAAGCCCTTGAGGACTACCAGAAGAAGGGGCTGAGCGCGCCTCAAGGCGTCGATGTCTACAGCCGCGCCAAGGGGTTGCTCGGCGACTACGGGTACGACGTGCGCCACGTGTCGCCCCGCGATCCGGTCCTGCCCGCTGGCTCCGATGCCGTGCTCTGGTTTCAGCCACGGCGGAACTCCACGCCCGTCCTCACGCAGCTTAGCCAGCACCTGGGCGACGGCGGCCGCGCCATCATCGCCTTGCAGCACTTCAACATTCAGCAGCGCCAGTACCGGGGCACGGGATTCGAGACCGTACACTGGCCACAGCCGCAGTTCCAGGACTTCGATCGCTACTTGCGGCTCGTCGGCGTCGAGCAGGTGCGGGAGGTCCTGTTCGACCGCACGCGCCATCACATGGAGCTCAACACCCAGGTGAATCGTACGGCCGTTCGGGAGTATGATGCCCAGCGCGTCGCCCTGCCTTTCCTGATCCGCGCCGTGGGCGCCAACTTCGCGGCCAACTCACCGGTCACGTCCGGCCTGGGCGACCTGCTGTTCGTCTGGGGCAACCGCTTCCGCTTCGATCAGACGGCCATGCAGAGCGCTGGCGTGACCGCTCAGGTGCTGGTGACGACCACGGCCAACGCCTGGGCCTACGACTGGAGCGGCGGCTGGCTGCCGGAACAGGTGTTCGACGAGGACGCCAACCCGCACCTGGACGGACCCCAGGCTCTGGCCGTCGCCCTGGAGGCACGTTTCCCCGTCGTCGAAGCCGTGCGCACCGAGGAAGCGGGTACCGAGCTGGTGCCGCAGGATGGATCCGGAGATCGCGGCTGGCTGCTGCTGATCGGCTCGTCCGAGATGTTCAAGGATGGTCAGCTGTTCAGTGACGGCTTCGCGCATGAGCAGTTGCTGCTCAACGCCGTGGCCCGCGCCGTGTACGGGCCGCAGCTGGCGGCGCTGCAGGCACGGCACAGCCAGGCGCCCCGGGGTTTTGCCGTAGTCGACTCGACGACACGATCCACCTGGCGAGCCGCCGTCATCGGCGGCGGTCCCTTTCTTCTCGGTCTCTTCGCCACCTGGAGACTTCGTCGACAGCGGCGGCGGGGGATGGCATGAGCCGCTGGCTCGGAGTGTTGCTGTTGGCCCTCGTGCTGCTCGGCGGTGCGGATACGTGGCTGCGATCCCACCGTGCCACACGCCGGATCGGCGATGGCCGCCTGCGGGCGCTCGTCGACTCGGAGCGGCAGGTCGAGACTGACCGAGTACGTGCCGTGCACCTGCGGGTGCCGGGTAACAAGGGTGAGTGGCACTACGAACGTCGGGGCGACACCTGGCGCTTCCCGGCCTACTTCAATGCCTACATACACGGTGACCGCATGAACTCTTTCCTCGACGTGATCCTCGGCGCCTCGGGGACGCGCGCCACCGATGGGGCCGACGACCACGACGAACTGGGAGTCGCCGACCACCAGGGGCTGCACGTCATGCTGCATGGTGGGGGCAGCGGTGCGGTGGGTGGTGAGGCGCTGGCCGATATCCGTCTTGGCCGCGGCATTCCTGGCCCCGTGGGTGAGGAGAGTTATGCCCGCCTCGCCGGAGACGATCTCGTGCTGCACCTGCACGCCAATCCGATCCGTCTGCTGGGGGGCGCCATGCCGCCCCTGCTGGATCCTCATCTTCTGCCCCGGGACGTCAAGCGACGCACCATCACCCGGGCCCGCGTGACTTCAGGTGAAGGATCCTACCTTCTGCGACGGGTGCTGGCGCCGATGCCCGAAGATGCTCCTCCCATCCCGCTCGACGAGCGCGACCGCTACAGCTGGGTACTGGAGCGCGAGTCCCGAATCGACACCTGCGATGACACCAGCATCTACGCCTGGATGTCCTGGGTACGGAGTGTGCGCTTCGAGCGCCTCGTCGATCCGCGCGACGACGGCTACGGCCTCGGCACAGCCGGCGAGCTGGAGTTGACCGATGAGGAGGACACTCACGATCGCCTGCGCCTCGGCCGCAACGCTGGTGATCAGGCCGATGCCGGCGCGGGCCTGTATGTCGGCAACGAGGTGGCCGACCTGGTCACCGTGATGCCGGCAGGGCGGGCTCAGTGGCTGTTGCCGCCGGCGCGTCTTCTCCTGGAACCCCTTCCCGACCCTTCGCCCTTCGAGAGTATTCCATGATCGTTGATGTGCACACCCACGCCTGGCAGTACCCAGATCACTTCACCGATGACTTCCGTGAGCAGGCACGGTACGCCAAGGGCGGTGGTGACCTCGACCTGACGGTAACACTCGACGCCTACAACGCCTCGGGTGGCTCCAGGGCGGACCGAGTCGTCGTCTTCGGCGGCAAGGCGCAGCTGTCAGGATTGTGGGTGGATGATGACTACGTCGCCGACTATGTGGCGCAGGACCCCGACCGGTTGATCGGTTTCCTCTCCGTCGATCCCACCCAGGAGGACTGGGGGGATGAGATGGAGCGTGGCCACCAGGAGCTCGGTATGAAGGGCATCAAGCTGCTGTCCATGTACGCCGGCTTCTACCCGCACGACGAGCGCCTCGATCTGCTCTGGCACTACGCCACCGAGCACGATCTGCCCGTGCTCCTGCACACCGGCACCACCTTCGTCGCCCAGGCTCCCATCGACTGCACGATGCCCCGCCACCTCGACGTCGTGGCCACACGCTACCCCGACGTGCGCATCGTCATGGCTCACATCGGCCATCCCTTCGAGGGCGAAGCGGTCGTTGTAGCCCGCAAACATCGCAACGTCTACACCGACCTGTCGGCGTTACACTACCGGCCCTTCCAGTTCTACCACAGCCTCATGCTGGTGCAGGAGTATGGCATCTGGCCGAAAGTGCTGTTCGGTACCGACTACCCCTTCACGACGATCGATGCTTCCATCGAAGGGTTATCCGGCCTCAACAAGATGCTGGACGGCACCTCGCTGCCGCGTCTGGATGAGAAGCAGATCCGGGCCTGCATCGAGCGTGATTCTCTGGACCTGCTGGGACTTGGCTGAGCAGTGTGACTTTCGGCTATGGCGTTGCACTGCTCCTGATCGCTGCCGGCGTACTGATACTCAGCCTCTTCGCTGTGAGAACCTTTGACCGGGCCCCCGTGCAGCACGACAACCGGCTATGGTGGATGTCGTGGCAGCGCACGGCTCTGCTCCTGATGTTCTGCCTCTTCTGGGGTGCCATCGGCTCCTATAGCGGCGATAACATTCGTGGGATGACGCCGGTATTCCTTCTGCTGTATATCCTGTTGCCTGTGGTCTACAGCGAAATCGGAATACGGGTCCGCCGTTTTCGGGTGGAGTTGCTGCTGGCCTGGTCCGTTTGGGTGGCCGGGACCGTGGGTCTGGGAACAGATGTCCGGGAAGCGACTCAGCTGGCGCTTATGGGCTGGGTGCCGTGTGTAACCTTCGGCGCCGTGATCACGAAGCTCGGCGTCCGCAGGGCCTGGCGATATCGAGACATCTGGCAAGCACAGACAAATGAGGCTGCAGCCCAGTCCTAGTGCGCCACGGACCCGTCGTTGTGGAAGAAGCCTCCCATGGGCCTCTCCTTGAAGGGCAACCGGGCACAGGCCTCCTCGTCGATCTCCACCCCGATGCCCGGACGGTCCGGAATCTCCCGGAAGCCGTCGACTGTAACGAAGGGCTGGTCGACGAGTGAGAGCTGCTCGTCCGTGTGGGCGTTGACTTCCGTCACGTAGTAGTTGGGGATCGCCGCCGCCAGGTGGGCGAAGGCGGCATTGTTGACGGGGCTGCCCATCAGGTGCGGGAACAACTGCACCATGGCCGGCTCGGCGATGGCGGCCACCTTCTTTATCTGCGTGAAGCCGCCCGTCAGTGACAGATCGGGACGGATGAACGCTGCGATCTGACTGTCGATCAATTCCTTGAACTGCTTCACCAGGAAGTTGCGCTCCCCCAGGGCCATGGGAATGTCGATGTGCCGGGCGATGTAACGGTGTGCTTCATCGCTCTCCGGGGCCAGCGGATCCTCGTAGTACTTGAGCCGGTAGGGTTCGAGGGCTCGGGCCAGTGTGATCGCCTCATCGGGCTGTAGGTTGCGATGGATCTCCACCCCGAGGTCGATACCGTAGCCGATGGCCTCGCGGATCGCGGCGATCATGTCGACCGCCTCGGTGACAACCTGAGAGCTGACCCGACTCTCGAAATCGGCAAAGAAGGGGCTTGTCCGCAGCGACGTGAAACCGTCGGCCACACACTGACGGGCCGATTCGACGCGGGCCTCGATGGTGGCGCCTCCGATGTTGTTGAAGACACGAACCTTGTCGCGGCACTTGCCGCCGAGTAGCTGATAGACAGGCAGGTCGACGGACTTGCCGAGGATGTCCCACAACGCGATGTCGATGGCACTGACGGCCGAGCTGATGGTGGCACCCATGAAGTGAAAGCTGCGCGTCACCGTCTGGTAGTGATGCTCGATCTGTCGCGGGTCCCTGCCGATGTAGTAGGCGCTGAGTTCGCGGATCATCTCGGCTGCGGATCGATGGTGCGCCCAGAGGCCGGATTCACCGTTGCCGATGATGCCCGCATCGGTGTACACGCGGACCAGGAGATAGTGATCGGTGAGGATGGGCTTGATGTCGGTGATCTTCATGGGGGGCTCCGGCGGATCAGAGTGCCGATCACTTCAAGATGGGCATCCGCGTGCTCGAGAGCGACACCATGGCGACAGGCACAGCCGGCGATGATCAGGTCAGTTGCCGGCACGGTGTGACCCTGGGCCCTGGCTTTGCGGGCCAGATCGCAGGATGCGGACCATACGGCGTCATCGACCGCAAGGCTTGGAAGGTTGGCCGCAAGCTCTTCCATGACATGTCGCTCCCGTTCACCCCGCGCTCCGTTCCACAGTTCCAGCTGGACGAGTGCACACCAAGCTGCTTCTCCGGATTCCAGCAGAATCTTCACGCGGGCCGATACCACAGGGTCGCCGTCGGGGCGAAGGCTGTGGATCCAAGCTGATGTGTCGATGAGCGTCACGTGATGATCAGTCAGTCGATCGCAGGCGCTCGAGTTCGGCCGGCGTCATCAGGTCTTCACAGGTGCCCAGATGCCTGACCAGAGATGCCATCTTCTGCCGATGATTGTAGTCCTTCACAGCCGTGACGATAGCCTCTCGTTTGGTCCTGGCTCCCGTGTGCTCCAGAGCTTCCTGAAGGACGTCGTCAGGAATATTAATTGTGGTTTTCATGCTTCCAATATCCTCTCATTAAGAATATCAGTCAAGCGAGATCCCCTTTGACTCTTGGTGACTCTTGGAGTAACTTCGTGGCATGGAGACGATCACCCTCAAGGAACTCCACCAGCACACTGGACGGTATGCCCGGGCCGCAAGCGAGCAGTCTTACCTCATCACGGACCGCGGCCACCCGGTGGCACTGCTTACCGCGCCGGTAACAGCCCACATGGAAAGGGACTTGCCGAGGCAGTTCAGTCTGGATTCGGTAGTCGTCCCCAAACACCAGACGGACAGCGCGGCATCGGTCAGCGCCGTTCGGGATGAACGGTGAGGTACTTCGACACCGCGTATATCATCAAGCTCTACCTCCTGGAAGACGGCTCCGAGGCCGTGATGCAGGCTGCCAACGAATCCGGCGGCCTGGCGTCATCCTCGTTGGCCTTCAGCGAGCTGCACGGGGCGCTTCACCGCAACCTTCGCGATCGTCACCTTGGCCGAATTGAATTCGCCACGGTTCTCGATCGCTTCGATACGGATGTCGAAGAGGAGATGTGGCGCTGGTTGCCGATCTCCATGTCGATTCACCGGCGTGTCGCCAGCGTCTACCGGGAGTTGCCCTCGTCGGTGTTCCTGCGCTCCGCGGATGCGATCCACCTGGCCACAGCTGCGGAGCACGGTTTTGGTCACATCTACTCCAGCGATCGCCATCTACTGACCGCCGCGCCTCATTTCGGGCTCGCAGGCGTCAACCTCATCGACGGGTGACGGCGAACTCAGTCGTCGGTGAACTCGATGATGTCGGCGCGGATCGCCAGGGTCACGTCGCTATATAGGAGGAAATTGCGGCTGTCCCCATCGTAGCGAATGTTGGCCAGAGCCAGGCTTCTGCCGGCCACGGGACGGTTCGGCCAGCTCCACCGCCGTCAGGTTGCCGGCAGCAAAGAAGCCCGCCTGAGCACAGCCGGTCAGGGTGACAGCGGCTGCCACCGCAAGGGCGGCGATTGTCTTTTGGTACATGTAAATCTCTCCTCGACAGCACCGGCGGGATGCCGGTGCTCCTGTGATTATCGACCGTTGCAGGGCGCGGTTTGTTCCTGCACGTGCACCACGTGATTGACGCCACCACAGGCGTTGGTCGAGTTCGCCTGCCAGTTCTTGGCGACGAAGTCGACCCCGTCGGCTGATGATATCCTGCCGGCTCGGCCCTGGTGGGCGCCCAGGTTGGCCTCGAGTACGGTCAGTTCATCAAATCTGAGTCCCCCCTGGTTCTTCAACAGCTTCCACGTCGGCCGGCGCACGATGCCGGTGTTCTCGATGTAGAGTTCCATCTCGGCCGTGAAGATGTCGAGCCGGCCATTGCCGTCGGTGTCCAGCAGCTGAAGAGAATGCAGGGCGCCGAGATCGCGGTCACGATCGATCAGCATGTGTTGCTCCCAGGTCTGGCCGCTGTCCGTCGAGTGCAGCAGCAACAGCCGGGCGTTGTTGAGCACCTCCGATTCACTGATCACGACACAGACCGTGCCGTCGCCGAGACAGTCGCCTGCCACAACCCTCGTCTCCAGATCCACCTGCAGATCCCGGGCCGCCTGGAAAGGGCGGAATCGCCATTCCTTGCCCGCACCATCGAGCTGCTCGAAGAACCCGGATCCCGTGACCACATCCAGACATCCCGTCCCCGTCACGTCGTACAGAGCCGTGCCGTCTCCCGGATGCCCTTCGCTCACGATCGACTCGGTCCACGGATCACGAGGATCATGGGGTATCGAGTACCAGGACATGCGGCCATCCTTCAGCCGCACCAGCACATCGGGCCGGCCGGCTCCGGTGATGTCGCCGATGTGGAGATCGTGTGCCTTGGCCCAACCGGTGGCCAGCAGATGGCGCGGCCAGGGCTCCGAGAACGGATCATCCGGCTGCTCGAACCGTTACACGTGGCCACCATCGTCGTCGGTCTGTGGTCCCAGCGGCCAGTCAGCCGTCACCACATCCAGCCTGCCGTTGCCCGTCAGATCCGCCGCATCCATGCCAACGGCGATACCGCTCGCATCCGAGATGTTGGTGCGTACCCAGTCCGGGCCGTTCCAGTGGTACCAATTGAGGGAGTGTGTCGCCCCGTCCCACGTCTGCTCGCCGCAGATGTAGTCGGGCGTGTGATCCGATGCCGGCGCTTGCAGATTGCAGAGCAGACCGCCCGTGTAGATGTGGTCTGACGGGGCTGTCTCGATGATCGTGTGGTTGTCTGACATGACTCAACCCCCGAGCGGCACGCTCTGCTCTGGATGCCAGAAGCCGTCCTGCTCCCGCCGGTAGAATGACACCCCATCAGCCACGAACCTGACGGCCTCAAGCTCATCCCTCACCGCCGCCACCGCGAGGTCCCTTGCGCCCGGATCGGAAAACCAGCCGATGGAGAGATGTGGCACGAAGTCAGGGGTCTCCGCCATCAGTTGTGGGAAGGACGATTCGAGAAGTCGCTGCAGGCTGACGACGGGCCCACCGTCCTGCAGGCCGAGGTAGATCGAGTTCTCGTTGGTTGCGGCCCTCGTGACGTGGTCCAGGCAGACTTCGAAGGGAGCAACCGTCGACAGGAGAGTCGCGAGGCTCGGGCCCACTTCCTTCCAGGCCTCGCCGGTCAGGGTCGATCCAAGTGAGATGTGCGGGTCGAGACGTGTGTACTGGGCATCGTACTTCTGCCGCCACCTCTCATTGATCAGCGTCTTGACTGGCTCCGGCGGAATGATCGAGAGTCGTCCCAACAGAACAGACGTCATGATGTGCCCGGTCCTTCAGTTCGCAGCGGCCAGACCATCTTCACCATCATTAGGCAGGGGTGCGCCTCCGACCACAGCGTCCGAAACACCTCGAATCCCATACACTCGTAGAAACTCCTCGTTTCGGCGTACTCCGGATGGCTGACTCGATGCCGAACCACTGCGGGAGACTCCGGAGAATGCGATCGCATGCCTCCCCAGCATGTATCGTCGGCCCTTCGATCCGCCTATCCATGGCTCTGGCTGCTACAGCCGCACGACCTGCCCGCTCTCGACGCTGTCGTTGATCGCCATGGTGATACGATGCGTCTCGAAGGCGTCGGCGTACGTGCAGTACACGCCCTGACCGTCGCCGCTGCGCACCGCGTCGAGAAACGCCCGGTCCTCCTCTTCGTACGGCTGGTTGGTGTTCCTGATCTTCTCCTCGTGACCCGGCCCTTTCACGATCAGCTCGTTGTTGTTGTGGGTCACCACCAGCTCGTCGAGGAGGAAATCCACACCCGTGCGGAAGCCTCCCGGCGCCAGGTGGCCGGTGCCAGCGCACAACACCGCGCCACTGTCGAAGGTGACGGTGGCAACGATGTGGTCACAGACGTCGTGCTTCTCCCACTTCTCTGACCCGATGCCCCGGGAGCCCTGGGCGTACACGGACACCGCTTTGCCGCCGATCAGGTGACGGGCGATGTCGACCACGTGGGTGGCCTGCTCGTTCATCTGGCCGCCGCTCTGCGCCTGCCGCCGCCACCACATCACGCCCGGGAACCCGCCGATCCAGTACGCATAGACCGCTGATATGGACTTGCCGGCCATACGTTCACGCGCGATGGACGTGATCGCCGTGCTGCGCCAGTTGTAACCCACGGCACTGATGACCCCGGCCTTCCGGATGGCCTCGTCAATCTCGGCCGCTCTGGCCAGATCGACACACAGCGGCTTCTCGACGAACAGCGCTACGCCCCTCCGGGCAGCAAGGATCTCCTGGTCGGTATGCGCGAAAGGCGGCAGGCATACGTACGCCGCGTCCAGTGCCGCCTCGTCCAGCATGCGTTCGGCGTGGGTGTAGGCAGTGCCGCCGAACTCATTCACCGCACGGTTAGCGGCGTCCTCGTTCACGTCGCAGAAGGCCACCAGGTCCACGTCGTCCCAGCGCGACAGGTGGGGCAGATGCCCGCCCCGCGCGATGCCGCCGGCACCGATGAAGCCGATCCTGAGTTTTTCAGTGTCCGCCATGTTGCCTCCAGTCAGATTCGCTTAGCAGCCCGGGCTGCTAAGCCGCGGCCAGACATCCCTTGAGGAAGGCCACCGACTTCGGCAGCGCTGCCGCGGCTCTGTCGCTCAAGCCGCATTCGAAAGCCATGTAGCCACCGAACCGGGCCTGCTTCAACGCCTTGAACCCGGCGGCGAAGTCGATGTCGCCGGTGCCGGGCTCCTTGCGCGTGTTGTCCGCCAGGTGCACGTGGCCCAGCACGTCGGCCACGGCGGCGAAGCTCGCGGGAGTGTCGGGCTGTTCGATGTGCATGTGAAAGAAGTCGGCCATGACCCGCACGCCCTTGCCGCCGACAGCACGGCACAGCTCCGCAGCCTCTTCGACATCGCGGATCGAGTTCGACTCGTAACGGTTGAGCGGCTCCAGCAGCAGACAGCTGCCGGCTCCCTCGGCGTGACGGGCAAGCTCCCCGAGCACGTGCCGTAGCAGTTCGATCTCGGCTTCGTGTTGTGTCTTCCACGGTGACATGTCCGGCAGGCGGTCATTGCCGTTGAAGATCGGCACCGTGATCGGACCCGTGGCGCCCAGGTCGGCGGCCAGATCGAGAAAGCGTCTCAACGTGTCGGCACAGACCTGGCGGCGCAGGGGATCGGGGTGGACCATCTCGGCCGCAAAGCCGCCGCATATGGAAGAGGCCTGCACCGGACTGTCCTTCAAGGCGGCACGGCGCTCGTCGACTCCGGCTGCGTCGTTCAGATGGGCACCAGACAGCTCCACGCCTTCGAAGCCGTATGCCTCCAGATTGCGCAGCTTGTCGGCGAAAGTGTCTCCCGGGACCAGGCCTTCCTGGCAGGACAGTTTCATCGATCGATCTCCATTCCCTGGTTGTTGGGCACGACACGCAGGCTCGGTGTCCTGCAGTTGAATCATAGGTGGGTTGTGCTGCGTGGTCGAGTTGGCAGCTGTCGATTCACGCCGGACGTCGTGAAGTCGAGACTTTTTGTAAAGCATCCTTGACTTTCTCACGAATCCTGGGTATTCTCTCCTTTATCAACTGTACTTTACTTTATGACAAGGATACTTTCACATGGAGAGCACGATGTCCGAACCAACCGACTTTGAGGTCCGCAACGCCCGGGGTACGATCCGCTTTCTCTGCTGGGTCGTCACGTGGGTGGCCAGCATGATTCTGGTCGACAAGGCGGTCCTGTACGGCTGGTACACTTCGCCCCACATCTCGGTCCTGGGAATCGTCATCAACGCGGCCTTGGGGCTCGGAGTGATCAGGACCTTCCTGCAGTATCTCCGGGCCATGGACGAGATGCAGCGGAAGATCCAGCTGGAATCTCTGGCTCTGGCCATGGGGATCGGCTTCGTCGGCAGCTTCAGCTATTCCCTGCTCGTCACCACCGGCTTCATCGCCGATGTGGAGATCTCCGACATCACGTTGCTCATGTGCCTGACCTACATGGCCTCGGTGGCGTTCTGCCACTACCGCTACCGATGAAGAATCGCCTGAAGGTGTTGCGCGCGGAGAGGGACTGGACCCAGGCCGATCTGGCCTCCGAGCTGGCGGTTTCGAGGCAGACGGTGAACGCGATTGAGAAGGGGAAATTCGACCCGAGCCTGCCGTTGGCCTTTCGTCTGTCGCGGCTCTTCGGCATGCCGATCGAGGAGATCTTCCAGGATGAGAAGAGCTGAGACGCTCATGCCGGCTCCTGAGCCAATCGCCAGTCGCATCGACGAGATCTACCGCTCTGAATCACGGCGCGTACTGGCGACTCTGATCCGGCTTCTCGGAGACTTCGATCAGGCCGAGGAAGCCTTGCAGGAGGCGTTTGGCGCAGCGCTGGAGACCTGGCCTCGTGACGGCATACCGGGCAACCCTCGGGCCTGGCTCGTTTCGACCGGGAGATTCAAGGCGATCGATGCAGCCCGCAGACTCGGACGGGGCCGAGAGCTCTCTGTCGAGGCGGCACGTGATGCCTCCCCGACCTTCGTCAGTCCTCAGGAGTGGGAGGGCGAAGAGGCCGTCCAGGATGACCAGCTGCGCCTGATCTTCACCTGCTGCCACCCGGTGCTGCCTCTCGACGCCCGGATCGCCCTCTCGCTGCGTGAGGTATGCGGTCTGAGCACCGCTGAAATCGCACGGTCGTACCTCGTGTCGGATGAGACGATGAAGAAGCGGATCTCGCGAGCGAAGGCGACGATTCGTGAGCAGCAGATTCCCTACGAGATCCCCCCACGGACAGAGCTCGCGGCGCGTCTCGATGCGGTCCTTCACGTCGTCTACCTCGTCTACAATGAGGGCTACGCCGCCACGTCAGGCGATGAGCACGTCAGGCGGGAACTGGCAAGTGAGGTGGTCTTCCTGAGTCGAAGTGTGGTCGGTCTGATTCCAGAGCCCGAGGCAGTCGGCCTGCTCGCCCTGCTCCTGCTGCACGAGTCCCGGAGCGCTACGCGCACCGACGCTCAGGGTGACCCCATCCCGCTGGAACACCAGGATCGCTCCCTCTGGAACCGGGAGCTCATCGCGGAAGGCCTGGAGCTGCTGCGACGCACGATGGTGTCAGGTCGCCTCGGTTCCTACGCCCTGCAGGCCGCCATCGTTTCGGTCCATGCGACGGCGGAGTCGCTGGCGGCGACGAATTGGACGTTGATTGTCAGCTATTATGAAATGCTCCTGAGGCTGCAGAACTCTGCAGTTGTTGAGCTGCAACGGGCGATCGCGGTGGGGATGCGCGACGGGCCGGAGGCGGGCCTGGTCCTCATCGACGAGCTCATTGAGAATAGCAGGCTGGCTGATTACCATCAGGTGCATGCTGCGCGGGCCGACCTGGCACGGAGATCGGGGGCCCTGGCCGAGGCAGCGGTTTCCTACGGGCGGTCCATCGAGCTCGCACAACAGGGTCCGGAGCGCCGCTACCTGCAGCGCCAGCTTGAAGAAATCCGCAGATAATCGCCTTCAGGCTGTCCCTATCGGGATGTGCCGTTCGACCATATGACACAGACCAGTGACTGCGATGCCCTAGCGTACGGCGTCGTGAAACCATCAACCAGGAGATGTGCGATGCAGTTCTTTGTCTACTTCACCAAAGAGGAGGGCACGCCGATGACGCCTCCCACCCCTGAAGGCATGATGGAGATGGGAAGGCTCATGCAGGAAGGGGTCGGCTCGGGTTTGATCCTTGCCACCGGTCAGCTGGATGACACCACGACCTATGTACGACTCAGCGATGGCGACGTGTCGGTCAGCGATGGTCCGTTCATCGAAGGCAAGGAGCTCATCCCGGGATTCACCGTCATCCGGGTGGATTCCAAGCAGGAGGCCATCGACTGGGTGGCAGGGCTCCGCCGCTGTATGGGTGACGGCGAATTGCGGATGACGCAGGTGTTCACCCCGGGCATGGACTAGAGGACGGCCTGTCCCCCCGTATACCGACCACCGTGAACAGCCTGGCATCCTTGCTGGCATGCTGCCTGTCGAATCCCTCCAGCACGCGTACCTCCTCAAACCCGGCGGCCGTGTAGGATGCCACCGCCTGCGGCTGGGTGTAGGAACGGGTTTCGGGTGAGAATCGCTGGGTCTCCTCTTCGATCACCTGGCCATCCAGCGTCACCTCATAGCGGAATTCGACATGCTCCAATTGGGTCTCCACATCATACCGAAACCATGTCCAGCGCCGCACAAGGGCACCATCCTCTCTTGTCGCCTCCCCTGTGAGCTCCCAGTCCGTCTCCGTCGGATCTCCCTCTGACCAGAGTGTCATGAAAGGCATCACGAGGGCTCCGCCTTCTTCCAGGTGCCCGTGAAGCTGAGCCATCGCGGCGGTACTCGAATCCAGGTCTGTGAGAAGCTGAAAGGAGCTGGAAGACACGATAATCGTCCTGTAGAGTGTCGGCAGGTCCAGCCGCTCCATGCGTTGGTGATGGAGGGTGGGATGCAGTCCCTGGCCTTCTGCTTTCTCACGGCACAGTGCCAGCATCGAAGCCGAGCTGTCCACCCCTTCCACATTGAGTCCCTGCTTCAGGTACGTGAGAATCAGACGACCGGTGGCACACCCGACGTCCAGCACAGGTTCGCCGTACTGGCTGACCAGGTCCTGGAAGAAGAACCGATCATCCCAGTCCTCCTGTCCCTGTCGCAACAGGTCCCAGGTGGACGTCATCAGCCCGTAGTAGGCCGTGTCATTCTGGTCACACATCAGGATCAGGGGGAGTCGCCAGCAGGGAAGGCCTTCTCAAACCGGATAGGGCTCGCATCCAAGTCCCCTCGATCCTCGAACCTGACGATCTTGTAGCCTCGCGAAATCAATAGCTGAAGCATGGCTGGGTACTTGTTGCGTGACTGGATTCGAATCCCGCCTCGGCCTCGCCCTGCGGCCCACTCTTCGGTGTACTTCATCAGGTGTGAGCCGATGCCCCTTCGTCGCAAGGTTGGGGCTACACCAAAGAGGTAGACATAGAAGTAGCTGTCGGGCTCCTCGTAGCCGACCAGGAAGCCCGCCCTCTCTGTGCCCTCCCGAAGAACGAAGTTCGTGTTCCTGCGGCCTCGAAGCCGCTGGCGAGCATGATCGGTCGGTCGGATCTCGGGGGCGAGGGAGCCACATTCCTCCGCCAGTTGCTCGAATCCAACCAGGTCGACGTGGATCATCACGTCCATGCCCTCGCCTTCGCCTGCTCTATCCTTGCTGAATCCACTCCGCGTTGGCCGCCAGCTCGGGCAGGTCCTCCGCGTGACCGATCTCGTACATGAACTGGCCCCCGTAGTCGATGTCCCGCAAAGCCTGCATCACATCCGACCAGTCGATGGCACCCAGTCCGGGCAGCAGATGCTCGTCTGCCTCGCCGTGGTTGTCGTGCAGATGCAGAGTGATCAGATGCGGACCGACTGCGCGCAGAGTGGCCGCCGGATCGCCACTCAGGTTGCGGTGCCCCGTGTCGATGACGACGCCGACGTTGGGGCTGTCGATGTCGGCCATGAGGGCCACCAGACGCTCGGGCGTCCGCGTGTAACCCGAGCCCAGGTTTTCCAGCGCCAGGCGTACGCCCTGCGCCTCCGCGTAGTCGGCGACAGCTCTGACACCCTCGACGAAGGCGGCGCGTCGGGACAGGCTCTGCGGAGCGTCTGGCTCCGGGATATCGATATCGTGAGTGACCAGGATGCATCCGCCGAGCTCGGCGGCAAAGTCTACGGTCTTGATGTGTTCGGTGACGGAGCGCTGGCGCTGAGCTGCATCAACACTGGCCAGATCACACGCCGGGTCCCGATGCCGCAGATGGATGTGGATGGAGTTGAGATGAAACTCCAGCTCCCGCAGCACTCCACCGACGAGGCTTCGAAAGCTGGCATCCTCATAGTCGAAGTTCGGATGATAGTCGCACAGCTCGAGGGACTCGATGCCGGCAGTGCGGTAGGTCTCGAGGAGACTGCGTGTGAGAGGTTGCTGGCGGTGCGGGATCGTGGAGGCGCCTAGTTTCATTGCGGATTCAGCCCATCGAGGACTTGCGTGCTCTGAGACAGATGAAGATTGGCTGCGACCTGAGCTTCTTGTACGTCTCCGGATGCTCTCGGGCGCACTCTTCTGTTGGCAGAGGCTCCACCAGGTCTTCCAGGACGAAACCGGACGCCCTGAGAGAGGAATGGATGTCGCTCAGCGGACGTCGAAAGGAAGGCATCTCCGTCTCCAGATTTGGAAACCAGGCCACAACAGGCTCTATCTGGAGGTATTCGGTTCCCCGTTTGCCGAAGTCGCTGAAGGGATGGCTCATTGAGAAAACGAAGGCGCCATTCGGCTTCAGTACTCTGTGGAACTCAGCGAATACGGGAGTCAGACGCGCCACATAGTCGAGCACGAGTGGGCAGAGCACGACGTCAAACGACTCGTCATCGAGAAACTCCAGCGGCTCCCGGAGATCGTGTTGGTGGACCGGAACTCCATCACCCACCTTCTCCCTCGTCAACGCGACCATCCTGGCACTGGCGTCGACTGCCACGACACGAGCGCCGGCTTCGATCAGAGTCTCGGAATAGGCGCCACTGCCACATCCTGCGTCCAGGACGCGAAGATCCCGCACATCGTGAAGCAGGGCGACCATTGCCGGACGTTCGTAGTGCGCATTGTGGGCGCTGGATCTTGCATGCTCGTCAAACCGGTCCGCGATACGATCGTACGTCTCGATCGCCTCTCGATCCTGCTCGAGACGTCCGCTCACCAGTACTTCGCCCCGTCCGGCAGGGGGACCGGCGGGCTGTCCTCTGTCCCGACGCTCCAATCGGCCAGCTTCAGCCGCAGATCAGCCAGGACCGAACGGTGCCGTTCCTCACTGGCCACGTTCGTCAGCTCCCATGGATCGTTCACCAGGTCATACAACTCGTCCCGATCTCCCATCGGATCGTGCACGTACTTCCAGCTCGCCGTGCGGACCATCTTGCGACGTCCCTCGGCCTCACGCCACTGGAGCGACTTTCCTATTGCCTCTCGACCGTGGGGACCGGGGAGCTTCTTGAGATCCGCAACACCGAAGGCCGGCCCGCCCGCGCCATACTCCGAGAACGTCGCATCCCGTGGGGCGGTGTCCGTCACCGTTGGCAGTAGCTTGCCCTGGAAACTGTCCGGACGCTCGCTGCCCTGCAAGGCGAACAGCGTCGGCACGACATCGATCAGGTTTGCCATGCTCTCGTCCACGACACCTTGCGGCACGTGGCCCGGCCAGGACACGATCAACGGCACACGCGTCAGACAGTCGTAGAACGTACCGCCCTTGGAGATCATGTTGTGTTCACCGGAGAAGTCGCCGTGGTCAGCGCAGAACACGACGATCGTGTTGTCGCGCAGATTCAATCGCTCCAGCGCGTCGAGAATCTGTCCGACGCCGTCATCGATGAAGCGCACCATGGCATGGTAGATACCCACGACACCCTTCTTGTCCGCCTCCGAGTCATCGGTCATTCCGAGCATCTCGTAGAGAACACGGTTCCGCTCGGCCTGCGTGCCATCCGAAAACTCATCCTCACGGTAGGGGGGCATCTCGACGGTATCCCTGAACATGTCCGCGTACTTCCTGGGTGCCTCATAGGGCGTGTGCGGATCCGGGATCGATACCCAGAGGGCGAAGGGGTCCTGGCCGAATCGCTCGAGATACTCCACGGTCTGCCCGCAGACCAGGCCGGTCGAGTAGTCCGTCAGCGGATAGTCCGACTCGGCGTAGGAGAAGTGCCGGCTCACCTTTGGCATATTGCGCCGCACCGAGTGCGCTTCGTGGATTGCCTCGATCGGTCGAAACCAGTCCATCCCCTTTGTCCGAGCGCTCTCGCCCAGCCAGCCGTGCCCGATCTCACAGAACACATCGAACAGATCGAGATCGGCCGGATCGTTGAAGCAATGGTTCTTCCCGATCAGTCCCGTCTGATACCCGGCCGCCTTCCAAAGTCTGAAGGCGTGGTCCGCCCCCGGTGGCATCAGCGTTTCGTTGCGCCTGCCACCGTGCGTGTGCGGGTACTGCGATGTCCAGAATGAGATCCGCGCCGGCACGCACAACGGATGCGGCGTCACCGCGTGTTTGAACAACACACCCTGATCTGCCAGCCTCTCCAGAGACGGTGTCTGGCAGAACGAGCTCCCGTACAGGTGACTGGCTGTCGCCTTCATCTGGTCGCTCATGATGACGATGATATTGGGCAGGTTCACGAGCTGACTGACCTTACTTGAGGAGGGACGCCTTGATCCTGGCCCAGGAGCTCGGCATGACGGAGGAAGACACGCGACCGCTGCAGTCGGCGACCTGACAGGGAATCAACTCACCGTCGACAAGGAACGCGGCATTGAGCAGAGCGCCAAGTCCGAGTCCGGCAAGCGTGTAGATGCCGTCAGGGCTGTTCGGGGCGTCGGCATCAGCGACCTCGAGCCCGAACCCCACGATCCCACCGGGCTCGAGTTGAGAGCGCCTGCTTGCGTCCGGGTCACGCCAGCGGAGATCATCCCACGGTGTGACCATGAGCTCGATGCCCGAAAGATTCGGTGACTCGCCGAACTGAAAACCGGCCACGTCTCCCCAGGGGGGTTCGGCAATCCAGTAGGCCTCAGCCGTCAGACTCAGCAGTCCCGCGGAAACCGCCTCCGGACGGGCCGCGTAGACTTGAGCTTGAGCCAGCGACCGTTCACTCTCCTCTGAAGGAAACAGGTATTCACCCCCCGTATGGTCGCCGTCGATGACGAACCGAACCCACCCGTTGCCGATGTCGCCGTCCTGGGGGCCTAGGTACACGTCATCCAGCATCTCGATCCCGACAAAGATCCTCTGTGACGCTGAGTGCCAGGCCAGGAAGACACGAAATGCGAAGTCATCGGCACCCACCCGACGGCCATCGGTGTAGGCGAAGTCCTCATGCGTGAGAGAGGCGTTCGGCAACACCTGATCCCAGTCTTCAAGAGTGCCGTCGTGGAAGACGGGGAGATCTGCACTGGCAAGCTCGTAGATCGGGTAGACGATCTGGCCGACGTGGCTCTGACTGGGGGTGCTGGTCAGTAGCACCAGAACGGTCACGATGAAGACGACAATCCAGCGGGTCACCGAGTGAAGATCCAAGGGGTTTCCTTCAGTCACCAGCTCGTGCGAGGATCTTCGGATTCAGCCACCGCAGAAAATCCATTGAGTCATCCCATATCCGTCTTCGGGTGGCCGGTGCGTCCTGTCTATGCCACCCATGCGGTATCTCGTTCGCACGAGCTCTGAGGTGCTGGGCGAACGCGTTTCGGTACACCACCTGAGTAAATGTCGCAGCTGCCACGTCCGGGGTGTAGGCTGCCAGCACTTCCTCGAAGAAGGGCTCGTTGCCGGGGCCAGCAGCTCCGTGAACTCGCTGGCCGGATCTTTGATGGCAGCATCATTCCAGTCAATGACGGCACGAATCTCTGGTGGCCTCCCGCTGACCAGGATGTTTCCAAGATGGATATCACCATGAATGAGTGCAGACGAACCGGAGGACCCGGGCTCCAGAAGAGACGGATTGGACACGATCGTCTGGCATCCTTCAGCCACGTCATCGGGAAGATACTCGACAATCGTGTTGAGGTTTTGGTCGAGAGCCTCGAATTCGTCCCTGTCCTGTGAGATCTCAAAACGACTCACCACATCGCTTACCGGGATAGCGTGCAGGGCTGCCAACAGTCCCCCGAACTGATGCGCGAAACTCGAGCGAGCTGCCGGGTCCAGATCTCGAACTGAATCCAGTGTCGTTCCCTCGATCCGCTCATATCCGAGGAAGGGAGTCGGTCCACCGGTTGGATTCTCGGCGAAAAACACTGGATCTGGGACGTCGGCAGGCAACCTGCCTTGAAGAAACTCGAGCAAGTTGCGCTCTACGCGGAGCCTTTTGGCGACTGCGTCGAAGCAAGGGAACCGGAAGATGTACCTGCCGTCCACCTCGAACCGCCACCATTCCCCACTGTGCGCCAGCTCTGAGACCGTGGTCGACGCCAGTTCAGGAAACGAACTCCCAAGCGCCTCGATCGCGTCACGAACCTGCATGTCACTCCTGCTGCGAAGGGTCTGGCCACTCGACCTGCCGGCCCACAGACGCAGAGAGCGAAACCGTCATCCCGGCAGCCATTCCACCTCGACCCCCGCTTCCACCGACTCGAACTCATGATCGCCCGTCAGGATCGTGGCGGAGAACTCCCGGGCTGCAGCTACGACGAAGGCGTCGGCATAGGAGATGGGTGCCTGTGCCTTGATGTGGGCGGCCGCCAGAATCTGCGGCCTTGTCGCCGGCACTTGAGTCAGCGGCAACTGGTCGATCAGACCGAGCACTCGCGCTGCTTCGGCGGTACCCCGTTCACGCTCGGTGATGTAGAGGGTTTCGCCGATGTTGATCTCGGTCATGTAACCCACCTCCAGGCCGGAACGGCAAGATGTGAGCACTTCTCTCACACGCGCGGCACCCGCCTCGTCCTCCAGGTGGGCGAGTAGAGCAACGCTGTCCAGGACGAAGGGCAACTACGACTTTCGCTGCTTGCGTACGGATCTGGCACGGTACACCTCGGCCTTGTGTTCGGCCACCACAGCCTGGGTGAGAGAAGAACCATCCCGCAGAGTTCCAGCCGAGGCGGCGATCGGGTCATCGGCGACCGGAACGAGTGACATGACGCCCCCGTAGTCGACAACGGCCACCTTCGTGCCCGGCGTCAGGCCGTACTTTCGCCGCAGTTCGGCCGGGATCACGACCCATCCCTTGGCTGAGATCTTGGCTTCCATCATCCGACTCCGTTGTTATACATTCATGGTGCGAAGTATAACAATATACGCGCCAGGATGCTACGTCCGGATGGAGTCGGCTTGCCATTAAGTCCACGCAGCCCTATGCTGTTTACAATAGACGGAGGTGTAAACATGCAGACTGTCACCATATCCATGCGCCTTCCCAAGGCTGAGGTCGAACGGCTCGAGAGACTGGCTGTGGAACTGGGAACCGAACGACCGACGCTGCTGAAGCGGGCCCTTCGACGGGGGGCGGAGGATCTGATGTTCGAGCGGGCCGTTCAGGCCTACCGCGCGGGGGAAGCGACGCTATCTCGAGCTGCGGAACTGGCGGAACTGCCCCTTCGTGATATGATCCTCAAGCTGAAAGATGCAGACCTGGAATTGAATTATGGCGTGGAGGATCTGGAGAAGGACCTGCGCGAGTGATCGTCGTCGCAGATGCCAGCCCGCTCATCTTCCTGGCAAAGCTGAGAAGGCTGGAGTTGGTATCCGGGTTGTTGGGTGATGACATCCGCATCCCACTCGTTGTCAGCAGAGAAGTGATTGCGCCCGGTATCGACCCGATAGAGAGAGAGACGCTGGAGTCGTTCCTCTCAAGGTGTACGATCGAGCCGGTACCACGACCTCGCGCCTTTGCCAGCGCCATGAGCGCCGCGGACAACGCCGTGCTGACCCTGGCCATCAGGACGAAATCGGATCTTCTTCTCTGCGACGAGAGGGTGACTCGCGCCATGGCGCAGAGGGAGGGCATTCGTTCTCTCGGAACCCTCGGCATCCTGCTGCGGGCGATGCGAGCCGATCTCCTCACGCAAGAAGAGACTCGGCATAGTGTCGATGTGCTCGTCCGCGAACACGGCTTTCGTATCGGCATCGAGCTCTACCAGGCAGTACTCGATCAGATCTCTCTGCGAGGGGGTTGAGGTCGAAGAGAAATCGCCACTGTCGTGGTGAAGGTATTCAGCCGTCCGCAACAACGGTGACCACCACCTGCCGTTCACCTCGCGGCCCGTCGAACTCACAGAAGAACACGTTCTGCCAGCGCGACAACCCCAGCTCTCCGTCGATGACGGGAATCGTCTCGCTGGCACCGACGATCCCGGCCTTGAGGTGGGAATCCCCATTGCCATCCTGCCGATCATGCTCCCAGGCACCCCGCGGGACCAGCTTCTGCAGCAGTGCGACGACATCGGTCTGGACGCTGTCGTCCCAGTTCTCCTGAATCATGATCGCCGCCGTGGCGCCCCGGGCGTAGACCGAGGCGATACCCCGGGCCACACCGCTGGTTGCCACGACGCCCTGGATCTGGTCGGTGATGTCGTAGAGGGCTTCGCGTTCGTGAGTGGGGAATCTCAGCACGTGCTGCATGGTCGATCGAGCGCCTCGAGAGGGTGGCGGGAAGAGTCGTGCAGCTGGCTACCCACGGCTACCCACGGCTACCGGCAGGCACAGGACCGTAGCGCTCAGGCAGTCGGAGTCGCATTGAGTTCCGCGGCGTGTGCGCGTCGAAACAGCAAAGCCAATCCGACCCACAGCGTGGCAAAGAACCCGTTCACTATGAGCGCCATGCCGACGACCTGCGCGATCACGGCGACCAACATCTGAGCAAGGGCCATCGCCAACAACACGCGTGACATCCCGTGTGGCTGGAAGCGCGCGATCAGGGCGCCGATGATGCCGACGACGAGCACCCCGATGTACATCAAGCCGGCGGGGTTTCCCTCGTTGCCGATGATGCCGACGGCCAGGTTCATCCAGATGAGCAGGAGTGCTGTCGCCACCGCAACGCCGACGGCGATCCGGTACGCGATGCTGTCTGCCTGCCTCGCTATCAACTGATATGTGAGACCTGAGCCGAACACGAGGACGCCGGCGACAACGAAGTCAGTGATGTCCCACACCACTTCATCGGTGTACTGCATCGCTATCAGGGGCAGCAGCAACAGCAATGCTGTTGCGAGTGCCATGCGGACGATGCCTCTTTGCGTCATGATCACTTCAGTGTCTTCTCGAATAAACTCCTGCGAGTACTTCGGCGAACATGGATCTGTCTCTTCGTCGATCTCGGATCATTCCGACCCCATCATCCGACCAATCGAACCGCAAAGCGTTCCCGGACCGCCCCAGACCTACCGCTGCTCTTCTACCATCTCTCCGACGAACATCCGTCGAAACCACCCCATCATATCCTCCGTCATCGAATACATGACAGGCACCAGCACCAGCGTCAGGAACGTGGCAAACAGAATCCCCGCAATTACCGCAATCGCCATCGGCGCCCACCAGGCCGCCTGCTCACCCCCCCAGAACAGATCCGGATTCAGACTCGCGTAGAGACCGAAGAAGTCGAAGTTGAGCCCGATCGCCAGCGGCACCAGCCCCAGGGCGGTGGTGATCGCCGTCAGAATCACCGGCCGCAGACGTGTGCGTCCCCCACGTACCAGCGCATCGTGCCGGCTCAGACCATCCCGCTCCCGCAACGTATCGATGAAGTCGATGAGAATGATCGCATTGTTCACCACGATGCCGGCCAGCGAGATGATGCCCACACCCGTCATGATGACACCAAAGGGCATCTGGAACACCATCAGACCCAGCAGCACACCCGCCGTCGACAGGATCACCGACGTCAGGATGATGAACGGCTTGATCACCGAATTGAACTGGGTCACCAGGATGAAAGCGATGATGCCCAGAGCGATCAGGAACGCCCGCGACAGAAAGCCTTCGGCTTCGGCCTGATCCTCCGCCTCACCCGTGAAGCGCACCGAGTAGCCTGGGGGCAGCTCGTCGTTGACGAAAGGCTGCAGTGTCTCCTGCACCTCGGCGAGCACGACGTTCTTCTGAAACCCCTCCTTCACCTTCGAGCTGACCGTGGCGACGCGATCCATGTCCTTGCGGCGGATGGAGCCCAGACCTTCGCCCACCTCCCAGGAGGCGACCGATACCAGTGGCACCTGGTCTCCAGGGTCATTGGTGACCGTCAGGTCGCGGAGGGATTCCAGGTCGGTGCGCCAGGGCTCGGCGAGCCGCACGATGACGTCGTACTCGTCATTGCCTGTCCGGTACTGCGTCGCCTCGGTGCCCTGCACGGCGGTGCGCACCATACCGGCCACCTTCGTTGTCGACAGGCCGTACATCGCTGCCTTCTCGCGGTCCACGGTCACCGACAGCTCGGGTCGGGCCTCGTCGAGATCGCTCTCCAGTCCGGTGAGCCGGGCGTTCACCGCCGAGTTGCGCAGGATGTAGACCACCCGGTCGGACAGCTCCTTCAGGGTCTCCGGATCGGTGCCGACAATCTCCACGTTCACCGGCGGGCCTGACGGCGGCCCTTCCGCCGGCTTGTCGATGCGGACCTCAGCGCCGGCCACATCCAGCCCCAGCTGCTCCTGCATGCGGGCCATGGTCTCGTTCGTGTTCCGCTCGCGGTCCTGATAGTCGACGAAGCTGACCATCACCCGGCCGGCGTTGGGTCCCTGGGATCCGCCCGTCAGGGCGTTGCCACCACCGCCACCGACGGTAGCCACACCCGACTCGGCATCGCTGTAGCCTTCGACGTGGACGACCTCGGCCTCGAGGGTGCGGATGATGCTGTCGGTGAACTCCACCTTCGTGCCCACCGGGGTCTCGACGTCGATCCAGACCTGCTTCGGCGGGATGTCTTCGGGGAAGAACTCGATCCCCTGGTTGAACTGACCGAACAACACCACCGTCACCACCAGCGTCGCAAGGGTCAGGGCGACGGTGGACAGACGGTGCGCCAGGGCCCAGCGCAGCAGCCGCTCGTAGCGATCGACCAGTCCCGGCAGGCCCTGTACCTGAAACCAGTGCCCCACAGGGGCCAGCACCACACGATTGAGCAGCCAGCAGATCACCGCCGTGGCCGCCAGCAGGCCCATGGTGAAACCGTTGGACAGAAACATGGGCAGCAGGATGACGGCGCCGGCCACCAGCAGAATCCAGCGACCGAGGCGCGGCATGGGCCGCGACGTCTCACCTTCCACGCGCAGGTACCGGGCGCACAACACCGGCACGATGACGAGAGCGACGAACAGGGAACTCGACAGCGTGATGATCAGCGTCAACGGCAGGTAGCTCATGAACTCGCCGATGATTCCGGGCCAGAACATCATGGGCCCGAAAGCGGCCAGCGTCGTCAGTGTGGCCGCCATCACCGGCACGGCCACCTCGCCCGTGGCCTTGCGCGCAGCCTCGGCACGATCCCAGCCCTCTTCCACGTACCGATAGGTGTTCTCCACCACGACGATGGCGTTGTCCACCAGCATACCCAGCGCCAGAATCAGGGAGAAGAGGACGACCATGTTCATCGTCACCCCCAGCACGCTGAGTACCAGGAAGGACAGCAGCATCGACGTGGGGATCGCGATACCCACCAGTACCGAATTCCTTACTCCCAGAAAGAACAGCAGTACTGCAACGATCAGCAGCAGGCCGGAGATGATGTTGTTCTCCAGGCTGCTCACCATCATGCGGATCTCCGACGACATGTCGGAGGTGATCTTCACCACTGTCGTGGGGGGAAACAGCGGCTCCATATCGTCGATGGCGGTGCGCACCGCATCGGCCGTCTCGATGATGTTCTCACCGGAGCGTTTGATCACGTCGAGGGTGACCACGGCATTGCCATCGAGACGGGCGAAGCTCTCGCGTTCGGCGAATCCAAAGTCGACGTCAGCGACATCGCGCACGTAGATGGGACGGCCGTCCCGAGTGTCGATGACGATGTCGCGGATCAAGAGCGGATCGTGCAGCTCGCCATCGATACGGACGAGGAACTTCATCTCTCCCACGTCGATGGAGCCACCGGGGATGTTCACGTTCTCATCCCGTACGGCATCGACCATGTCTTCCAGCGACAGCCCGTAGAACTGCAGCCGCGACAGGGACACGTCCACCTTGACCTCGCGCTCACGGCCACCGCGCAGGTCGACGCGCAGCACCGTCGGGATCTGCTCGAGCTCGTCCTCCAGCTCCTCGCCGATCTCCTTGAGTCGCACCAGTCCGTACTCCCCCGACAGGTTCACCTGCATGATGGGGACCTCGGAGAAGTCGAACTCGAAGATCCCCGGTTCCTCGGCGTCGGCGGGCAGATCCGGTTTGGCCAGATCCACCTTCTCGCGCACTCGCTGCAGGGCTTCGTCCATGTCGACGGAAGTGGAGAATTCCGCCACAACACTCGAGTAGCCTTCCACCGATGTCGAGGTCAGCTCTTCGAGGTCCGGAACCGTGTTCAGCTCCTGCTCCATCACGCGCGTCACGAGGGACTCGATGTCTTTCGGCGACACCCCCGGATAGATCGTGTTCACCGCGATCATGGGGATCTCGATCTCGGGGAACGACTCCTTCGGGATGCTGCGATAGGCGAGCACACCGGCCAGGGTGATGATGAAGAACAGGATCAGCACCGACGTACTGTGATTGACCGCCCACGAGGTGATGGGCAGCTCCTTGAAACGGTCCCTGTTCGCAGTGGGGTCCTGTTGGTCGTCGTTCATCATCTACTCACCCACGATCCGCACGAGATCACCATCGGCGACCTGGTGCTGGCCGACGACGACGATCCGATCTCCCGCCGACAGACCGGCGGTGATGACGACCCGGTCGTTGGCCGACGGTCCCTGGGTCACCTGGCGTGCCACGGCGGTGGCGGCACTGGCGCTTTCGACGACGAAGGCTGCGTACCCGTCTTCGGTGCGCACAAGTGCCTGGCGCGGCACGACGATGGCGCCAGAGATCAACCGCCGCTGCAGCGTCACATCAGCCACCATCTGCGGTTTGGCGCCGGCCACGGGTGTCTCGAGAGACAGCTCCACGGGAAAGGTTCGATTGCCGGAGTGGACCCTGGCGCCCACGTAGGACACGGAGGCCGTGCCCGTCACGTCGAGATCGCTGAAGCTGACACCGGCGGCGGCGCCGACCACGACGTCGGCGGCGTAGCGTTCCGGAACGCCTGCCGTCACCTTCAGCGGGTCCACATCGACGACACTGCCCACGGCCTGCCCGGGCGCGACGACGGAGCCGATCTCGACGAGTCGGGTGTCGAAGATGCCGTCGAAAGGGGCACGAATCGTCGTGCGTTGCAGGCGTTCCTCCATGAGTGCGTAGCGGGCGGTGGCGCTCTCCGCGGTGTACCGTGCCTGCAGGTATTCACTCTCGGTACCGATGCCATCTTCCTCGAACAGCTTACCGATGCGAGTCCACAGCTCCTCCGCCAGCTTCGCCTGCGCGCGGGCGTCGTTCCTCTGCGCCTCCAACAGGTCATCGTCGAGGCGGACCAGAATCTGGCCGGTCGTAACGGCAGTGCCCTTGTCGACGAGGATCTCAGCGACGGTGCCGCCTTCCTCGGCCGATACCATCACCTCGCGATCAGCCGCCACGGTCCCCGTCAGACGGATCACGTCGCGGAAGTCCTGCGTCTGCAGGGTCACGACTTCCACGTTGATGATGCGGCGCGTGTCCTGGGCCGCTGTCGGTGTTGCCGCGTCCGCACCGTCCGCCGCCTCCTCCCCACAGGCAGCCAGCAACAGGGCGGTGGCAGTGATGACGGCAAGCGTCACATGGGGTTTCAGACTCTTGTTCATCGTGCACTCTCCGAGGTCGGTCCGTCGACGTGGGCCACCTGGCCTACGGCGAGATCGAGACGGGCGCGCGTCGTCAGCAGATCGTGCGCCGCCTGGGCATGGTTGAATTCACTTCGTCGTAGCGCCACTTCCGCGTCCGTCATCTCCAGCCGGCTGCCGATGCCGCGTCGATAGCGCGCCAACGTGATCTGGTAACCGAGACCGGCTTGGGTCACGGCCAGCCGCTGGCCGCGCTCACGCGCGGCGGCTTCCGCCAGCGCCTCCGCCAAGTCGCGCACCTCGGCGGCGGCACGACCGCGCGCCACCTGCAGCTCGGTTTCGGCCTGCCGCTGCACGGCACGCTTCTGATTGACCCGGGCGCCGCGCTGCATGCCGGAGAACAGCGGCAGCGACATGCTGACACCGGCGATCTTGCTGGTGGCTCGGCTGCGCTCATCACCAAAGAAGTTGGGGCTACCGTTCTGTTGTGCCTGCACGTCCCAGCTGCCGAAAAGCGACACCGTCGGCAGGTAGTCGGTCTGCTCGCTGCGCACATCCGTCTTGCGCAGTAGCGCCGTCTGCTCCAGCTGACGCAGGTCGGAGCGATTCTGCCGCGACCGCAGCACGAGATCCTCTGCCGTTGCCGGCGATACGACCAGATCGGCCAGCGCCACCGTATCGATCAACGCTTCGTCATCTGTCAGACGCAGCCTGTGGGGCGACTCCAGATCCAGCTCCACGGCCAGCTGCCGGCGCGTCGAGGTGATGGCGTTTGTCGAGCGCAGCAGAGAGGGTTCAAGATTTGCCAGCTCCACCTGCAGTCTCAACACGTCGTACGAGGTCGACATCCCTGCCTCGTGTTGAGCCTGCGTTTCCGTCAGGGCCTGCCGCACACGGTCCAGGGAGCGTTCGGTGAGCCGCAGCTCTTCGCTGTGCAGCAGCAGGTCGTAGCACAGCACGCGCACGCGCGTGGCCACGTCGTGGGCTCGTCCCCGCACAACCTCCACCTGCAGCTGTTCGAACTGCTCGGCCGCGCTCAGGGCGATGAAGGCACGGGCGTCGAACAGCTTCTGCTGTACGCTGATGGCGCTTTGCCAGCTGTTATCGGCGCCGAACTGCAGCGAGATGAACTCCCCCTCGGCGGCGGTGGGATCGAATACGCGTGCCGGCACGAAGGAGACCGCCGGCGAGATGTTGCGCACGTACGACGCCGAGGCACTGACATCCGGCAGGATCGTGCCCCATTCCTCCGACACCCGCTTCTTCGCTTCCGACAGTCCATGAGCGGCGGCTCGCAGGTCGAGGCTGCGCTCCATGGCCAGCTGCACGACGCCGTCGACGCTGAGCAGCAGCTCTTCGGCCGGCACGGTCTGTGCCTCGGCAGCCCTGGAGACGGCGACGATTGTCAGCCCAACGGCGATCACGCCCCGGAAGATCTGCCTCAACTTCTTCATGTGGCATGGCTCGCTGTTGTAGTCGTCGGCGTTGTTGGCCGGTACTCCGCTGTTGCCATCGCGTGGAGAGTGCGCCAGCCGGAGTCATGGTAAACCTGTCGAAACATCTCTTCGTCCATATCCAGACAATCCCGCAGAAAGATGGAAATCAGTCCGTGCGCGTGAGCCCACAGAGTCAGGGAGACTTCTCTTGCATCGAGATGGCCGTGCAGCAGCCCCGCCGCGATGCATTCGCGCACACGATCGGTGAAGAACTGACCGACACCGGCCATCCGCGCCGTCAGCGTTTCGGGGAATCTCTCCACACCCAGGGTGTGGGCCGGCGCGTACATCATCTCGTAGAGCTTGGGATTGCCCAGGGCGAAATCGAGATAGCCGCGGCCGGCGAGGCGAAAGCGATCCGCCGGCGTGCTCCCCGACAGGGCCACGGAAAGATGCTCGGCGCACAGGCGATAGGCCTCGCTGACGACATCGAGCAGAATCTCTTCGCGGCTGTCGTAGTGTTTGTAGAGTGCCGGCGCTGTCACCCCGAGATCCCGGGCCAGCCGCCGCATGGAGACCGCATCGAGGCCGCCGTGCAGATAGAGCTCACAGGCCTGGGTGAGAATGTCGTTCCGATCCATAGTTAACGACGTTAACCGTGGAACGTGGATCTTGTCAACAGTTCAGGGGATTCTCGGTGAACTGTGTGATACTCCGCTCCCCCTCGGCGCTTGACTGCCCCCGACACGACACCAATCTGCAGGCCCGCTCTTGCGCTGGTCTGTCGGGCGGGTAAAGAAGTGTGAAGCGGAAGAATGCTCGCCACGCTGGACGCGTGGTAACACCAGTAGCCCAGCTGGTGTTACACGGTAGATGGCTGGCTTCCAGCTACTACTCAAGAACCCTCGCCAGGAGCTGCGACGTGAGATTCAGATGGCGATCGCTGGTGCTGCTGCTGACCCATGGCGTCGCCTACCCCTGCGATTTCGAGGTGTATTCCATCGAGCAGAACCTCGAGCAGTCCGAGGTCGTCGTCGTCGGCCGCATAGACTCCCTCGATACCGAAACCATTGAAATCGATGCAGAAAATGAGTGGTCTTTGCGGGCGGTACACAGAGCCTACGTCGACGTCGATCAGGTGCTTCGAGGTCAGCTGCCTGCCGGACCGCTCGTTCTACAGTTTGTACCGGAACTGGCACGCACGTCCTGCTCAGACTTGCTGCAACCCTACCAGGTGGGCGCGCACCTGCTGCTGATGCTCGGCTCGCCAGCCGCCTCAGACACTCTATGGGCGCCGCTGATCCCACCCAATGTCCTGCCGCTCACGTCCCTGTACGAAGACACGGCCCTGTACGACTACGTACAGTCCGTCGCCGAAACCGGACGGTCCGCCATTCGCGCCGTGGTCACAGGGGAATCGACGGTCCCCTGGGGTGACCGGCCCCGCTTTGATGCGAAGGTGACCAACCGGCTGCATCAGCCTCTTGCCGTGCAGGTCGGCTCAGCGCCGCTCCCGACAGGCATGGCCGATATGCCCGTGTTGCGGTTTCATCTGAACAAGCGGGGTGAGCACACGTTTGAGCCGCTGGACTCAGAGAGGGCGGCTTCGATGATCGAACCGGGTGAGACGGCGCGATTGTCCTTTGACCTGTTCGATTTCTACCGGTTGACCCACCCCGGGGAGTACGGCATCCAGGGGTGGTTGTTCCTGCCAGATGGGGACGAAGGCATGGGCGACAACTGGGGCAACTACCGCTGGCTCTGGTCTTTCACAACGGACAGGGAGACGTTGATTGGATCCGCGAGCTGGGGCACCGTCAAAGCCCGAGATGCCCGATCCTGGTCAGGACTGCCGCCGCCGACGCGCTGAATTGATCGACATCGGCCCCCAGCCTCCCGCCAGATCAACGCCCGAGCGTTGACGAACATCTGATGATTCCGCGGTACTTCTATCTGCATCGTTTCTCCGCCAGAGTGAGAAAACCGAAAGACGCCGGAGGAAAGCCTGCCAAGAACTGACAGCAGCAAGAAAGAGGAGAGGGAAGAGTCACGGATGCCGAGCGGGCGGGCGACGGTGTCGGAGGCGTCCCTCAGCGAAGGGCAGCCCGGACGAACAGGGCCGCTTGCGGCCCGTCGGGCCCCGAAGGGGTGAGCGACAGGATGTCGCTCGCTGACTGTGCCACAGGGACGTGGCATCAGTCAGCCGGTGAGTCCGGGCGCGGCCCGCGCTGCGGGCCGCCGCAGGCATCGGCGCCCGCACGCCCAAGCTCGGACTCTCAGACCAACGCGCTCACATCAATCCCAAACGCCTCCCCAAACTCCCTCCAGACATCCACACTCACCACCGCCATCCCGGCCTTATACGACGACCGCACCTCATCCGCACTCGCCTGTCCCGGCAACACGAAACCATCTACAGGCGCCGCCATACAGAACTGAATCGCCAGATGTCGGATGTCGATATCACGCTCCCGGCACCAACTCCACATTCGATGTGCCTTCGGCTCCGTCATGTCGCGGATCTTGCGCTGTTCGTTCTCGGCATCGGGCTCGGCGCCGGTCAGCAGGCCCATGGCCAGCGGGCTGGCCAGGATCACTCCCACATCCTTCTCGCGACATAGTGGAAACAGCTCCGTCGCTGCCGCCTGGGTCAGCAGGTTGTACTCGAGATAAGTGAGAATCAGCTCGATGTGACCGGTGTCGATGGCCCGCCGGTGCACCTCGGCGTTGCGGGCACCGATGCCGATGTGGCGCACCTTGCCTTCTTCCTTCAGCCGCAACAGTTCGTCCAGTGCGTTGCCCGGCGCCAGGGGATCGACGATATCGTCCGTCTGCAGCTGCTCCGGCTGGTCATACCCGTGGATCAGTACGCTGTCGAGGTAGTCGGTGCGCAGATCCCGCAGGCTGGCCTCCACGCTGGACCGTGTCCTGGCCGCCGAGTGATCCGACGTGCGCTCGTTGCGCACGTGACTGCTCACCTTGGCCTGCAGGTAGACTCGGTCCCGTCTGCCGCCCTCGGCCAGCACATCACCCCAGGTCTGCTCGTCCTGGCCGGGGTAGGTGTCGAGAAAGTTCATCCCCAGCTCCAAGGCCGCCTCGATGCCGGCGATCGTGCCTTGCCGTCCGGCCTTGTGCCACCAGGCGCCGCCCAGGCCCACGGCAGCGGGTTCCATTCCGCTGCGTCCAAGGCGGCGTTTCGGCAGCTCCGTCATCCTGTCAGCCTTCCAGCATGGACATGCAGCACTTCTTGTACTTCTTGCCGCTGCCACAGGGGCAGGGATCGTTGCGGCCCGTCTCACCACCGGCCTTGCGTACCGTCGCCCCGCGCACCGAACCATCGTCACGGAAACCGTCGGCGTAGTCCTTCTCCATGGTGGCCACCCTGTCGGACCATTGGTCCCCCATGGGAAAACGACCTGTCGTCGGCAGAAACTCAAGAAACGCCTGCAGCAGCTTCGGAAAGGTGCGCCGATGTGTGGCGGGCACATCGAGGCGCGCCACGCCGTTCAGGGCGCGGCGCATGTTCTCTTCGGACACGACCTCACCCACTTCGTCACACCAATGGGCCAGCAGCGGCTCGGCATTGTGCTTCAGCGCCGAATCCAGCAGCAGGAAATGCTGCGACTGCGCGAAAGTGCCGACTTCGTCGGTGAGCTTGGCCATGTCGTCAAGATAGCCCTCGCGGAACCAGGTTCGCGAGGGCGTTGGGAGTTGTTGCGGGGCAGGCTGCTCAGGGCAGCGACGTCGATCCCATCAGGTACCTGTCGCACTCGCGGGCCGCCTCGCGGCCCTCCTTGAGAGCCCACACCACCAGACTCATGCCCCGGCGCACGTCGCCGGCGGCGAACACGCCGGGAATGCTGGTGACGTACTTGCCGAGTTCAGCCTTCACGTTGGAGCGCTGGTCCCGCTCGAGACCCAGTGCCTCGGGAACCGTATCCTGTGGCCCCAGCCAGCCCATGGCCAAAAGCACCAGCTCGGCGGGCCATTCCTTCTCCGTACCCGGCACCTCGCGGAAAGGTGGACCGTTGTCGACCTGCACCCACTCCACTTCTCTGGTCAGCAGGGCACGCACGTTGCCGGCCTCGTCGCCGAGGAACTCTGCCGTGCTGATGAGAAACTCGCGGGGATCCCGGCCGTCGCGGGCCTCGGCCTCTTCGTGACCGTAGTCCAGTTTGTAGACCTTCGGCCACTCCGGCCACGGGTTGCCATTGGAGCGCGCTGCCGGCGGCGGCGGGATGATGTCGAACTGGAACACACTCTTGCAGCCATGCCGCAGCGAGGTGGCGACACAGTCCGTGCCTGTGTCGTTGCCACCGAGAACGATGACGTTCTTGTCTTTGGCCGAAATGTACTTGCCATCCGCCAACTCGGAGTCGAGCAGGGACTTGGTGTGGCCATGCAGAAAGTCGATGGCCTGGTGGATGCCGTTGAGTTCCCGCCCGGGCTTGGGCAGTTCGCGTGGATTCAGCGCCCCGATGCAGAGCACGACAGCATCGTGCTCGTCGACGAGTTGCTGTGCCGGGAGGTCGGTGCCGATCTCGGTGTTGGTGACGAAGGTGACACCCTCGGCTTCCATCTGGTCGACGCGGCGCTGCACGATGCGCTTGTCGAGCTTCATGTTGGGGACGCCATACATCAGCAGTCCGCCGATACGGTCCGAGCGTTCGTACACGGTGACCCGGTGACCGGCGCGATTCAGCTGGATCGCTGCGCTCAGGCCCGCAGGGCCCGACCCGACGACGGCAACCGTCTTGCCGGTACGCTTTTCCGGCGGTTGCGGCACGATCCAGCCCTCCGCCCACCCCTTCTCGACGATCGACACCTCGATGTTCCTGATGGTCACCGGGGAGTCGTTGAGACCCACCACGCATGACCCTTCACACGGTGCCGGACAGATACGACCGGTGAACTCAGGGAAGTTGTTCGTCTTGTGCAGGCGTTCCAGAGCTTCCCGCCACAGACCCCGGTAGATGAGATCGTTCCATTCGGGGATCAGGTTGTTGAGCGGGCACCCTGAAGCGAAGGGCGAGTTCACCGGCAGTGTCTGTCCCGTGTGGCAGAACGGAACGCCGCAGTCCATGCACCGGCTGCCCTGATCCCGCAGCTTTTCGTCACTCAGGTGCAGGTGAAACTCATCGTAATCCTTGAGGCGCTCGATGGGATCCCGATCCTCGGGCAACTCCCGCTCGGTCTCCATGAATCCAGTTGGCTTACCCATGCTCAGTTCCCCGACACTCTGGCGGTGTCACTCTTGTTCTCGATAAACGCTTCCATCACGGCCTCGTCTCCGGAGTGGCCCGACTGGCGCGCCCGCTCCAGCGACTCCAGCATACGCCGGTAGTCACGAGGAAAGACCTTGACGAAGCGCTGCGACCGCACCTGCCAGCCATCCAGGATCTCACGACCCAGGGGCGACTGCGTGTAGTGCTCGTAGCGCTCCACGAGGCCACGCACCTCCTGCAGGTCGTCCTCATTGAGAGGCATGAGGTCCACCATTTCGGTATTGCAGTGGCCGGCGAAGTCGTCGTAGTCGTCGAGCACGTAGGCGATGCCCCCCGACATGCCGGCGGCGAAGTTGCGTCCCGTAGGCCCGAGGACGACGACGCGGCCGCCCGTCATGTATTCGCAGGCGTGGTCGCCGACGCTCTCGACGACGGCCACGACGCCGGAGTTGCGCACGCAGAAGCGCTCCCCCGCCTTGCCGCGGATGAAGGACTCGCCCGCCGTGGCGCCATAGAAGGCGACGTTGCCGACGATGATCTCGTCGCGCGACTTGAAGGTGGAGCCCTCTGGCTTGTAGAGGATCAGCTTGCCCCCCGACAGGCCCTTGCCGAAGTAGTCGTTGGCGTCGCCCTGCAGCTCGAGGGTCATGCCCGGAGGCACGAAAGCCCCGAAGCTCTGCCCGGCGGAGCCCTTGAACTTGAGGTGCACCGTGTCCTCGGGCAGGCCATCGGGACCGTGGCGCTTGGTGATCTCGCCGCCGGTGATCGTGCCGGTCACGCGATTCGTATTGACGATGTCGAGTTCGGCGCGCACCGATTCGCCACGCTCGATGGCTGGTTCGCAGATCTCCAGCAACTGTGTCACGTCCAGGGACTTGTCGATGCCATGATCCTGGGCCTGTGTGCAGTGACGCCCCACGTCGGGCCCGACATCGGGCTGGTGCAGCAGCGGCGACAAATCGAGCCCCTTCGCCTTCCAGTGGTCGGTGGCGCGCTGCTGCAAGCGGTCCGTCCGTCCCACCATCTCGGCGATCGTGCGGAAGCCAAGACGGGCCATCACCCGTCGCAGGTCCTCGGCGATGAAGCGCAGGAAGTTGACGACGTTGTCGGGTGTTCCCACAAACTTCTTGCGCAGCTCAGGATTCTGTGTCGCCACACCGACGGGGCAGGTGTCGAGATGACAGACGCGCATCATGATGCAGCCCATCGACACCAGGGCCGTCGTGGCAAAGCCGAACTCTTCAGCCCCCAACAGACAGGCGATTGCCACGTCGCGACCCGTCTTCAGCTGCCCGTCCGTCTCGACGACGATGCGGTCGCGCAGGTGATTGAGCACCAGCGTCTGGTGCGTGTCGGCCAGTCCCAGCTCCCAGGGCAGGCCGGCATGCTTGATGCTTGTCTGCGGTGACGCCCCGGTACCCCCGTCGTGACCGCTGATGAGCACCACGTCGGCCTTGCCTTTGGCGACGCCAGCCGCCACGGTGCCCACGCCCACTTCGGACACGAGCTTGACGTTGATGCGGGCCTCGCGGTTGGCATTCTTCAGATCGTGGACCAGTTCGGCCAGGTCCTCGATCGAATAGATGTCGTGGTGCGGCGGCGGCGAAATCAGACCCACACCGGGCGTCGACTGCCGCACCTTGGCGATCCAGGGATAGACCTTGCCGCCAGGCAGCTCCCCACCCTCCCCGGGTTTGGCGCCCTGGGCCATCTTGATCTGCAGCTCTTTGGCGTGTACCAGGTAGTTGCTCGTCACGCCGAAGCGTCCGGAGGCCACCTGCTTGATGGCCGAGTTCTTGGAGTCACCGTTCGGCTCGGGAGTGTAGCGCGCCGGATCCTCACCTCCTTCACCAGTGTTCGAGCGCCCGCCGACGCGATTCATGGCGATGGCCAGGGCCTCGTGCGCCTCTTTGCTGATCGAGCCGTACGACATGGCGCCACTCTTGAAGCGGCTGGTGATGGCCTCCACCGACTCCACTTCCTCCAGTGGGACACCGCCGTCCTCCGGATCGACGAACTCGAGCAGGCCGCGCAATGTCGCCATGCGGTCGTGCTCGCTCTGATCGTTGATCAGCTCCGCGTACTGCTCATAGGTCTCGTAGTCACCGGAGCGTGCTGCCTTCTGCAGTAGGTGGATCGTCTTCGGGTTGAACAGATGGTACTCGCCGTGGTTGCGCCACTGGTACTCACCCCCCGTATCCAGCGCCGCACCGTTGCTGCCAAACTGCGGGAAGGCGGCATCGTGTCGCCGCCGCGCCTCTTCGGCGATGACGTCGAGGCCGATGCCCTCCACGCGGGAGTCCGTCCAGGTGAAGAACTCATCGATGACGCTCTTCTTGAGGCCCACAGCCTCGAAGATCTGGGCCCCCCGGTACGACTTGAAGGTGGAGATGCCCATCTTCGACATGACCTTCACCACACCCTTGAGCACGGCCTTGTTGTAGTTCTGGATGGCCGTGTCGATGTCGATGTCGGGCAGCATGTTCTCGTCGATCATGTCGGCGAGAGACTCGTACACCATGTACGGGTTGATGGCGTTGACACCGTAGCCGAGCAACAGGCAGAAGTGATGCACCTCGCGCGCCTCGCCCGTCTCCAGCACGAGACCGGTGCGTGAGCGCTTGCCCTTACGGATCAGGTAGTGGTGCAATCCCGCCGCGGCGAGCAGTGCCGGAATCGCCGCATTCTGCTCGTCCACACCCCGATCCGACAGAATCAGAACATTGGCGCCGCCGTCGATGGCGGCCTCAGCGTCGGCGAACAGTCGATCCAGAGCCGTGCGCAGCGCCGCTTCGCCGCCCTGCGAGGTGAACAGCATGGGTAGCCGTTGTACCTGGAAACCGGGCAGATCGAGGCTCTGCAGCTTTTCGAACTCGGTGTCGGTGAGCACCGGTGTCTCCAGGCGGATCTGTCGACAGCTGGCAGGCTCCGGCTCGAGCAGGTTGCGCTCGGCGCCCAGCGTCGTCTCCGTCGCCGTGACCAGCTCTTCGCGGATCGGATCGATGGGCGGATTGGTTACCTGGGCGAAGAGCTGCTTGAAGTAGTTGTAGAGCAGATGGGGCCGATCCGACAGCACCGCCAGCGGCGCGTCGTTGCCCATCGACCCGGTGGGCCACAGGGCGTTGCGTGCCATGGGCGCCAGCTGCACACGCAGATCTTCGAAGGTGAAGCCAAAGGCCTGCTGATGCTTCAGGATCGTTGCATGGTCGCGCACGACGGCTTCGTGTTCGATGTCGGGCATTTCGTGCAGATCGACGAGATTGTCGTCCAGCCACTGCCGGTAGGGGTGCTCGTTGGCGACCTCGTGCTTGAGTTCTTCGTCGTCGATGATCCGGCCCGCCTTCGTATCGACGAGGAACATGCGCCCCGGCTGTAATCGCCCCTTGTGCAGCACGTTGGCAGGATCGACTTCGAGGACACCTACCTCCGAACCCATGATGACACGGTCGTCCTTGGTCACGTAGTAGCGGGATGGCCGCAGACCATTCCGGTCCAGCGTCGCGCCAACGACGCTGCCGTCGGTGAAAGCCACAGATGCCGGTCCGTCCCAGGGCTCCATCATGCAGGCGTGGAACTCGTAGAACGCCTTCTTCTCGTCCGGCATATTCTCGTGACGTTCCCATGGCTCGGGAATCATCATCATCAGCGCGTGCGGCAGGGTGCGCCCGCCGAGATGGAGAAACTCCAGGCAGTTGTCGAAACCCGCCGAATCGGAGCCGCCCTCTTCGATGATGGGGAACAGCTTGGACACGTCATCGCCGAAGACGCCGGCGTCGATCATCGACTCGCGCGTCCGCATCCAGTTGATGTTGCCCCGCAGCGTGTTGATCTCGCCGTTGTGGATCAGGTAACGGTACGGATGGGCCAGCTCCCAGCTCGGAAAGGTGTTCGTCGAGAAACGGGAGTGCACCAGGGCGATGGCGGCGTCCATCCGCTCGTCAGAGAGATCCGGGTAGTAGGCTTCCACCTGCTCGGGCGCGAGCATGCCCTTGTAGACGATGGTGCGACAGGACAGGCTCGCCAGGTAGAAGGCGTCTCCCTCCTCCTCGTCACTGTGGCGAATCTCGTGGGCAGCACGCTTGCCGACGACGTACAGCTTGCGCTCAAAGGCCATCTCATCGGCGACGGAGTCGGGTCTGGCGATGAACACTTGACGCATGATGGGCTCGTGTGATTGCGCCCACAGGCCGACGGTACTGTTGTCGGTGGGCACATCGCGCCAACCGAGGACGCTGAGCCCCTCATCGCGGACGATCGACTCGAGAGCGGTTTCGCAGAAGTGCCGGTGTGAGGCGTGCGGCCGCGGCAGGAACACCATGCCGACACCGTATTGGCCGGGTGACGGCAGCTCGACGCCGGCGGCGGCCATCTCCTGGCGCAGGAACCGGTCCGGAATCTGCAGCAGGATGCCGGCGCCATCGCCGGTGTTCGCCTCAGCGCCGCGGGCGCCGCGATGATCGAGACTGACGAGGATTTCGAGAGCCTGCTGCACGATGCCGTGCGAACGCTCGCCCTTTATGTGGGCGACGAAACCGATGCCACAGGCATCATGTTCGTGTCGCGGGTCGTACATCCCCTGCTTTTGGGGAAAGGCGGCTGGATACTTCATGCGGTGCGACCTCTTCGAGGTGCTTCATGGTCACGCTGACCGGGCAGGCAGGTCGAAACGAAGAGAACGCCGATTCGGATCCGGGACCAGGGTGAACCATCAGGGGAACCCCCGGTGCGTGTCTAGGTCGCTGGCGGGTGCCGGCGACGGCGGGGGCGGTACGATGGATTCGTAGTGAACCGCATAATATAGTTCGGACGGTCACAGTGTCAATCCCATTCTTGTCACGAGACGAGGCTCACGTGCTACAAAAGGACTATCGGAGAGGCTGTCTTTGGCCTATACTGTGCTGAATCATCGTAGAAAGGTACAGATACGGCCATGGACACCTTGGACGATCAGGAACAGGCCATCCTGCGGGCGTTGATCCGCAACCCACGGGTTTCCGACAACCGAGTCGCCAACACCACCGGCGTGCCGGTGCGCACCGTCCGCCGGAAACGCTCTCGGCTGGAGAGTGAAGGTCGGGTGCGCTACTATGCCGCCATCGATCCCGAGCGCAGCCAGGGCAACGCCCCGGCAACGACGCAACACATGGCGATCATCAAGTTCAGACTGGGGGTGACGCGGGGGCAGATCGAGGAGGAGATCCGCAATGAGCCGAACGTGGCCAACGTCTTCTCGGAGCTGATCCGGGACAGTTACCTGGCTGAGACCGACGGCCACATCGCGCTGGTCATGATCGTGGAGGGTGCGTCAGACAGCGACGTGGCTGACAGCCTGCAGGGCAAGATCCTGCCCTCCATCCAGAACAACCACGGCAAGGACTGCATCCAGGAAGTGCGCACCATGCGCGTCCTCGGCCTGATCCGCCGGGAGCACAACTACCTGCCCAAAGTCAACATGCCCAACGCCAAGCTGGCCGAAGACTGGCCCGACGAAGCGATCTATCTCGGATAGAGTCTGTCAGGAATCTGAAGTCGCCGAGATGGCCGACTGTCGTCTCCCGGCCGCGCGAGTCCTCAATCCTGCACGATCCGAATCTTCAACACCGCTTCCAGATCACGGAACAGAGCACTCATCTCTCCCTGTCGCTCCTCATTGGCCTGACTCGATGAAGTCGACAGCGTATAGGTGACCCAGTCGCTGAACTGGGTCGTGTTGCCGACCCCCGTGTAGGTCGTGTCCTCGGCGCCGACGAAGGTGAACACCAGGCGGTTCGGTGACACCGAGCCGGCATTGGCGACAAAATCGATGGTGTCCCGGAACGTCGCCGCTGGTTGACCTGCCAGACTCACCAGAGTCACACGCACGGGCAGTGCTTCGCCGCTACGTAGCGCGTTCTTGCGGGCCTCGAGGGTCAGTTCCCAGCGGCCGTCCTCCGTCTCACCGGAAACAATGCGCTCCGGTTCGTCACCACACGCGGCGAACAACAGCAGGGCCCCCAGGGCGATGATCATCGAGATCGGTTTCATCTCAAGCCTCCCGTCCCCAGGATACTCTCCGCCTCGCGCACCTGGCGGTTGAACACGCGCTCAAAGGCCGGGTAGTACTGGCTGGATGACGTCTCGTAGAACAGTTGTGCCACCTCGCTGTCGATCAGGTGATAGCGTTTGGCCATGTCTTCACGGCTCGGAAACAGAATCTGCACGCCGGGCTGGAAAGCGGTCAGTGTCTGCGGCAGCTTGGTGTTGAGGTCCATCAGACGCTTGAGGATGAGGACATTGCGCAGGTGGGCGGCGTCCTCTTCGCTGGCCAGCAGAATGGACCACTTTTCGGGGCGCTCGTCCTCGTCCACGGGGTTCAGTCCGCGCAGGAACAGGACCCGCTCGCGGTCATCCTCGGGCACCAGCGTATCCCGCACCGTGGCGAAGGGATAGGTGAAGTTCTCCCCCTCCATCGGCACATTGCTGGCATCGTAGGTCAGCACCAGCCCGCGGCCGGGTGTGGCCAGCAACTCGCCGAGGGCATCATCCAGCATCCGGTCCATCAAGTTGTCGTCGTCGGCCGTCTCGAAGAAGAAGACCTTGCCCAGATCGACCTGCTCACCGAAGCCAAGCTTATCCACGATGTCCTTCAGCATCCGACGCACCAGGACGCTCTCGCCGGGGATGTTGCCGGCCAGGAAGCTGGCAAAGGGCTCCTGGCGCCGGATCATCACATCCTGCTCGGCGTAGAGGCGGGTGCGGGCAACGATGTTGCTCAGGACGGGACTCTCCTGGATGAACTTCAGATCCCACACCTCGTCGTCACGCACGCGATAGGCGTTGCGGAACAGGGTGAAGTCGAAGCGATCGAAGATGTCCGAATCCTTCGGGATCAGCTGCGAGAAGCTGCGCGCCTCCAGCGGCACGATGTGTGGGGTCAAGACGACGATCACTTCGCGCCGTTCGTGTTCGATACGTTCCCGCGTGAACAGTCTGCCGATGACCGGAATGCGCGAGAACAACGGCAGACTGATACGCGCCTGCTGATCGTCGGTGGACAGCAGCCCGCCGATGATGAAGGGCGTGCCGTCGGCGACCCGCACGAACGTCTCGACCTGACGGTTGTCGACGATGGGAGAGAACGTGATATCCCCGGAGCTCGCTTCGAGCTTGGCCGCCGACTCCGGAGAGATCGACGAGATGATCGTCTCGATCTGCATCGTCACCTCGGACTTCTCGCGGTTGATCCGTGGCCGCAGGTTGAGCACGATACCGATCGGGAAATACTCCACGCCCTTGATCGTTGCCGAGGTCGTTGCCGTGGTGCGCGACACGGGAATCTGACGGCCCACCTGGATGCGCGCCTGCCGATCGTTGAGCACCAGCACGGAGGGACTCGAGAGAATCTCGGCGTCTCCTGACTCCTCCAGAGCCTCGACCATGCCCCGAAACGCGTTGAAGTCGGTGAAGGCATCTGGTGACAGGATAAAGGAGCCCTGGCGTGTGCCGGTGGCCCCGCGCTCGAAACTGGCGCTGGCGCCACTGTTCGACGAGCGCCATTCGAAGCCGAGGTCATTCAGGTTGGACGTGTTCACCTCGATCACGAGGGCCTCGATGACGATCTGCTGCGCCGCCACGTCGATGTGGGTGTGCAGCAGGTTGACGAGGGTTTCCAGGGCCTCCGGATCGTTGCGGTCGTAGACGATGAGCAGCCGCTCTTCCGGCGACCCGGAGGTCGTGGAATGCAGATGGGAACCGCCCAGCTGCAACACCCCGGCGATGCCGCCCTTGGACGAGGACGTCGCTGTCGATCTGGAGGATGATGACTTCGACCCTGTGGCCGGGGCCATCAGGCTCGTTTTGGAGGCGTTGGTTACCTTGACCACCCAGGGCAGCTTCGGCGTTCGGCCCTGTACGACATCGAAGATCTGACTCCCGCCCTGACTCTTCGCGCTGAACTCCACCGAGTGGTAGCCAAGGGCTTTCAGCAGGCCCACGGCGCGATCCGCCTCGATGTGGCCCAGGCGCAGCATCTCGTACCCGAGGTCGGGCTCCGACGATGCCGACGCCGCGCGTCTGGCCGCAGCGACCAGCTTCTTCAGCCCCATTTCGATGTCACCGAGCGCACTGTCGCCGTCGCGGAAGACGACGATGTCGAACGTGCCACCAGGTGTGACGGTCACTCCCACTTCGACCTGGTCAGTCCCTGACACATAAACCCGGACCTCGTCTACTCCGCGACGCTGCGACAATGTCGCAACGTTGACGAGTTCCGGCGCCAGTTCGTAGCCGAGTGGCAGCATGACCTGCAGGTCGGCGGCATCGAGCAGTTTTCGCGTCTGGCTGAGGGTCTTGTGCGGCGTGGGAGTCAGCAGCAGTTCACCGCTGCCAGGTGTTGCCAGCAGCAGGGCTGCCAGGAGCAGGCTCCAGGATCGGAGGCGGATGTCGTTCACAGGCAGACCGATGAGTGAGGTGTGCATATAACTGGAGTACAGATTCCGCTAGATAGCCACGTCTCCGTCAGCTTGTCAAGAATCCTGCAGCGACTACAACAGATACCGCAGCACGAACACGCCGCTGAGCAGCCACATCGTCACACCCACCTGCCGGGTCCGACCGCGGGCGGCAGCCAGCAGTGTGTAGGCCAGCACGCCCGCCACAATGCCCTCCGATATGGAGAACGCCAGAGGCATGACGGCGATCGTCAGAAAGGCCGGAACCCCGTCTGAGGCGTCGCGGAAGTTGATGCGCGTCATCGGCTCCATCATGAACACGCCGACGATGACGAGTACCGGCGCCGTGGCCACGGCGGGCACATGGGCGATGAGGGGCGCAAAGAACAGGGCCAGCAGAAAGAGGAACGCCGTCGTCACCGCTGTCAGACCCGTGCGACCCCCGTCAGCGATACCTGACGCGCTCTCGATATACGTGGTCGTCGTGCTCGTACCGAAGAGGGCGCCTGCCACCGTGGCCAGCGAGTCGGCCAGCAGCGCCCCCCGCACCCTCGGCAACCGGCCCTCGTCGTCGAGATAGCCGGCCTTGCTCGCCAGGCCTACGAGTGTGCCGGTGGTGTCGAAGAGGTCGACGAAGGTGAAGGTCAGCACCACCGTTACCAGTCCGTGGGTGATCAGTTCGCCAAAGTCGAGGGCGAGGAAAACCTCGCCGAAGCCAGCCGGCCAGCCGATGATGCCGCCATCACCAACGCCGGTGACACCGAAAGGGATGCCGGCCAACGTTGTGGCGACGATACCCCACAACAGCCCTCCGCGAACCTGGCGTACGATGAGAATGGCTGTGACCGCCAGGCCGAACAGGGCCAGGCCCACACTCTCGGGCGACGCCCCATAGGGCAGCAGGGCCTGCAGTTCAGGATCGGCGAAGTATCTGCCGTCCACCAGCCCCAGGCTGCCGGTGCCGGGATGGAAGACGATGAGCCCGGCGTTCTTGAGCCCGATGAGGGCGATGAAGAAGCCGATGCCGACACTGATGGCGTACTTCAGTGGTGGCGGTATCGCGTTGACGATGGCTTCCCGGGCGCGGGTCAGCGTCAGCAATACGAAGAGCAGGCCCGAGACGAACACGGCCGCCAGCGCTCCCTGCCACGAGACCCCCATGCCGAGCACGACGGTGTAGACGAAAAAGGCGTTGAGCCCCATACCCGGGGCCAGGGCGAAGGGGTAGTTCGTCAACAACCCCATCAACAGGCAACCCACGGCCGCCGCCAGACAGGTCGCCGCCATCACCCCGTCTGCCGGCATGCCGGCCTGCGACAGAATCAGCGGATTCAGGGCGACGATGTAGGCCATCGTCAGGAATGTGGTCACTCCGGCGCGGATCTCGCGGCGCGCGGTGGTGCCGTGTTCTTCGAGCTGAAACATTCGTCTCAGTGGCTTCAGCCGAAGACCTCTCGCATGCGCTCACAGTAGTAGCGCACCAGCTCCCATTCTCCGTCGGGGGCGATACGATGATCGGGGCAGGGCAGGAAACCGCCGAGCTCGACGAGAGGCTTCAGGCGCTCTACCTCGGCGTCCACTGCGGCGCGATCCCGGGAGAAGACGTTCTTGTTCATGCCACCGACGCCGCGCACCTGTTCACCATAGAGCTGACGCCATGGTTCGATACTGGCCCCCCAGGTGCCGACCTCGATGGGAAACATGGTGTTGACGCCGTTCTCCAGCCAGATGGGCACCAGGGCATCGATGACACCGTCACTGTCGAGGGAGACGATGTCGATGTTGTACTCACTCAGCAGTTCTGTGATGCGCCGGTACTGGGGACCGACCTTGTGGGCGAACACGGAGGGCACGATGAGAGGACCGTTCTTGAAGCAGATATCCTCCCAGAAATGGGCGAAGTCGAACCGGGCACCCGTCTGTAGGATGAATTCGACGGTGCGGAAGCACGTATCGCCCACCAGCTCGATCATTTCATCGAACAGCGCCTCGTCATCGGCCAGCAGATAGGCCGAACCTTCCAGTCCGAGTACATCACGGATCTGCCCGAAGAGGCTGCCGCAGTGCAGGCCGTACGGCGTATCCCAGTCCGCGGCACGCAGAATCTCGAGGCCGCCCTCGTCGAAGCGCACGGTCTGCCCGCCGCGGCACACGGTGGCCTGGGTGACCCGATCCTCAGACCACTGCAGGCGGTGGCGGTAGTGCTCCTCCCAGGTTGCCCGGTCCTTCAGCAGATGATCGATCTCGGCGGGGATCGAACCGGCTTCAGGGCGCTGCACGACGACGACGCCGTTGCCGTTGAGGATGTGTTTCGAACCATCGTCAAACGCCTCGACGACCTTGCCGTCGAACCCTGGGTGCAGACGGTTGTTGGCGATGAACATGCTCTGCCAGTTGAAGTCGAAACCGAGCCGGTCCGAGATGATGGCGTCCACCTCGTTGCCGTCGGTCCAGGCGTCGGCTTCTGACAGGGGCAGGTGACCCTCGGCGGCCCACTTCTGCAGCGTCTGGCCCGACCAGAAGCCGAAGTGCACCAGGGGCAATCGGTCGTACGGCTGGTATCTGAGGATGGCCAGAGCCCGTTCTCGATGTGTCATCCATCTCCTGCTTCCGGTGGTGGCGTCAGTCCGAGTGTCGCGCAACATATGATATCGACAAGCTCCTGCTGGTGCTTTCACTTGCCTTCCCCCTGCCCTGAGACTCACCTTCACTACCCACTTGCCCGACTCTGTGGCCCGACCAGGAGATCATCCGATGGCGACTCTCGCAGGTACCGGCAGCAGAGCTGGCGCTGCTCTGAAGGCCACCGGCCAGACGGTGGCCGTTGCCGAATCATCAGCGGGAGGTGTGATCTCGGCCTCGCTGCTGGCGGTACCAGGAGCGTCCGCCTACTTCAAGGGTGGAGGCGTGGTCTACACCAGCGGCAGCAAGACAACATTGATGGCGGTGGCAGACGGGGCGATGGCAGAAGCACGGGCGGCGACGGAGACCCATGCTCTGCATCTGGCGCGCTCGGCACGAGTAAGGCTGGACGCCGATTGGGGAATCGGTGAGACAGGGGCTGCCGGACCTGCGGGGAATCGCTACGGTGATGCCCCGGGGCACACCTGCATCGGTGTGGCCGGACCAGTGGAGATGACCATCACCCTCGACACCGGAATCCCGGATCGGGAAGAGAACATGTGGGCCTTTGCCGTGGCAGCCCTCGACCTGCTGACCCGATGTGTCAGCGATCAACAGCCGTGAGCACGCTGTTCCGTCAGCTGGCCCCCACCGACGGGGACGTCGATGCCTACCATCGTGACGGCTACATCCTGTATCCCGACATCTTCAAGGACGAAGCGCGCGAGAAGCTGACGGCAGAGATTCTCCGCCTCGATACGGTGCGGCAGTACCTCGACGGCCTTGACGGGATGGCGGATGAGCCGCGGGCCTATTTCGTCCGCCCCTGGAACGAGCGGGGCCCTTGCGGCGACCAGCTGATCGACGATCCCTTCGTCACCGCGCTGCTGCAGGCCACCCTCGCCACCGAGTATCACTTCTGCCATTCTGCCCTCAACCTGGCACCTCGTGGCATCGGTCCTCTCCCCTATCACCAGGACCACCACCACTGGAAGCACGACCATCCTGTGAACCTCGCCGAACGGGACGGGTGCTACATCCAGATTCTCTACTATCTCAACGGTTTCGCCCGTGGCGACCGCAGCCTCAAGGTGATTCCGGGCAGTCACCTGATTGCCCCCACGACCGAGGTCACTGCCGAGCGTCTGTTGGCAGGAGAGTTTGACGCCGAAGCCGGGCGCAAACTGGAGGAGGTGTCCCTCGAAGTGCCTCCGGGGAGCATGGTCTACATCAACGCCCGCATCTTCCATGCCGTCGAGGCCAAGCCTGCCGACTCACCGCAGCCCTACCGCCTGTTCAACATCGACATCTTCAAAGAGGCGGGGCCACCGCATCGGTACACCCAGAAGATCCCGGACGAATGGATGGAGTGTGCCAGTCCCGGACGCCGAAAGCTCTTCCGGCGCGATCCATACACCGAGGGCTGCTGGAACGGCTGAGTCACCCTTCTTTGAGGGCCACCACCAGATCCAGAATGGCTTCCTTGGCGCTACCGAAGTACATCAGAGTATTGTCCGCGGCGAAGAGCGGATTGGCGATGCCGGCAAAACCCGGACTCAGACTGCGCTTGATGACGACCACGGTGCGCGCCTTGTCCACATCGAGAATCGGCATGCCGGCGATGGGACCGGAATCGTCCTCCCGCGCCAGTGGATTGACCACGTCGTTGGCGCCGATGACGAGTGCCACATCGGTCTGCTCAAACGTGGGGTTGATCAGGTCCATCTCCTGCAACTTCTCGTACGGCACCTCGGCCTCGGCGAGCAGCACGTTCATGTGACCCGGCATACGCCCGGCCACCGGATGGATGGCGTATTCCACCTCGACGCCGCGGCTCTCCAGGATATTGGCCATGTCCCGTACCGCGTGTTGTGCCTGGGCGACGGCCATGCCGTATCCGGGCACGACGACGACGCGCCTGGCCGTATCAAACAGCATGGCGACCTCTTCGCCCGACGTCGACTTGATGTGCCCTTCGTAGATCTCGTCACCGGCACCGGCTATGACCTCGCCCCCGACGCCGCCGATGAAGACGTTGGCCAGGGAACGATTCATCGCCTTGCACATGATCTTGGTCAGGATCAGTCCTGAGGCACCCACCAGCGAACCGGCGACGATGAGGATGTTGTTGCCCAGGACAAAACCGGTGGCCGCCGCCGCCAGTCCGGAAGCCGAGTTGAGAAAGGCGATGATCACCGGCATGTCGGCACCGCCCACGGGAATCACGATCAGAATCCCCAGCAGTGAGGCGATGCCGGTCATGATCCAGTAGGGCTCAGGTGCGGTCGGGTCGGCGACGATCCAGCCGCCGAGGGCCAGACAGGCCAGCGCCACAAGTACGTTGAAGACCTGTTGCCCCGGGAACGTCATCGGGTTGCCCGACATCAGCTCCTGCAGCTTGGCGAAGGCGATGAGGCTGCCCCAGAAGGTGACAGCACCGATGATGCCGGAGGCAGCCGTGGCCACGGTGAACGTGGGCGTCGTTCCGGGTGTCGTCGGCAAGCCCGCTTCGATGAGAGCGGCGCCGGCGACCAGCACGGAGGCGCCACCGCCGAAGCCGTTGAACAGAGCCACGAGCTGTGGCATGTCCGTCATGGCGATCTTCGCCGCCAGCAGACCGCCGATCAGACCGCCCAGCAGGACGCCGATCAGGATCCACTCGAAGGAGAGGATCTGCTGATCCAGCAGCGTCGCCGCCACGGCGATGAACATGGCCAGAGCGCCATAGCGGTTGCCCTGTACAGCTGTGCGGGGATGAGTCAGTCCCTTCAAGCCGAAGATGAACAGGATCGAAGCGATCAGGTAGGCGACGTTGATGAATGTGGAACTCACGACCGGTTGCCTACTTCCGACGGAACATGCTGAGCATGCGGTTGGTGACCAGGAATCCACCGACGACGTTGATCGTGGCGAAGACCACGGCGGCAAAACCGAGCCACGTCGTCAGCTCGGTATGCTGAGCTCCCGCCGACAGCAGAGCCCCGATCAAGGTGATTCCAGAGATCGCATTCGATCCCGACATGAGGGGGGTATGCAGCGTGGGCGGGATCTTGGTGATGATCTCGAAGCCCACGAACACGGCCAGCACGAACACGGTCAGCGCCGCTACCAGTGTCTCCATTTCAGTCCGACCCTTCCAGCAATCTTGGATGTACGATGGCGCCATCGCGGGCCACAAGTGTGCCTGCCGTGATCTCGTCCTCCATGTTCATCTGCAGCTGGCCGCTCTCCTCATCACGCAGATGCTGCACGAAGGTCGAGATGTTGTGGGCATACATCTGGCTGGCGTGAGCCGGCACCGTCGCCGGCAGATTCGTCGGTCCCAGGATCGTCGTACCGGTGTCGACGATGGTTTCGTCAGGCCGCGTCAGCTCGCAGTTGCCGCCGCGTTCAGCAGCCAGGTCGACGATGACGGATCCGGGTGGCATGGCACGCACGGCATCTGCTGTGATCAGCTTTGGCGCCGGCTGTCCCGGGATGGCCGCCGTGGTGATCACGACATCGGACTCGGCCACCACCTTACCCAGCTCCTCGCGCTGTTTCTGATAGAACGCCTCGTCCGCTGCCCGGGCATAACCACCGGCATCCTCCGAATCATCGGAGGCCAGATCGAGCTCGACGAAGTCGGCGCCGAGTGATTGCACCTGTTCCTTCACCGCGGGCCGTACGTCGTACGCCGACACGCGGGCGCCCAACCGGCGCGCCGAGGCGATCGCCTGCAGGCCGGCGACGCCGGCACCGATGACGAGGGCCCGCGCCGGCGCCAGGGTGCCGGCAGCTGTCATCATCAGGGGGAAGATCCGGGGAAGCTCAGAGGCGGCGAGCAGGACCGCCTTGTAGCCGGCGATCGTCGCCATCGACGACAGGGCATCCATGCTCTGAGCCCGGGTGATACGGGGCATCAGTTCCATGGCGTAGAGCGAAACACCAGTCGCGGCCAGTGCCTGCAGAGGTGCTCCCCCGTCGAGGGCATCGGCGAAACCGATCACGGTCTGGCCCGCCCGCATCAGCGGCAGGTCGCTGGCACCGGCCGCATCGGCGCCGTGGGTACGCACCTGAAGGACCACATCGGCGGCAGCGAACAGCTGCTGGCGATCCGCCACGACCTCGGCACCACGATCGGCATAGGCGGCATCCGGGTACCCGGCAGGATCACCGGCACCGGCCTGCAGCAGGATCCGTATACCCTTCGTGGTCAGGGCATGGGCGACATCGGGAACCAGTGCGACTCGACGCTCCCCCGGGTACGATTCGGCCGGAACGCCGGCGATCATCTCGTCGGCCAAGCTGTCTATCTATGCTCCGCTTGTTTGTCGTGGTATTTCTTCAACTGGCGGCCGACGTGACTCGCCGCTTCGTCGATGGCTTTGAACAGGTTGGTGTCGTCCGCTTCCCCTTTGCCGACGATACGCTGATTCGGCACCTTGACGATGATCTCGGCGGTGCTCAGATGCTTGCCGGCCTGCGTATCAATGATGACTTCGGTATCGACGATGCGGTCGTAGAATTGACTGAATTTCGCACATGCCTTGTCGACATGTTCTTTGGTCGAATCGGACAGCTTCGCGTTCTTCGCATCGATGCGGACCGGCATGGTTCCTCCGTGGTCTGGCCGTTGGTGCGCTTATTACCAAGATACCGGAGCCCTAAACACGGTCAAGCTGCCATGGCAGAGACACGTCGAAGCGCTCACTTATGGCTCGCATGGCCGCCTGCTCCGGTTCACCGAAGGCAATCCCCTCGCGGCGGTACTCGGCGACCCGCTCCTGCTCGAGATGGCCGGGCAGGCAGACTCGGTCCGTGCCGGGAAGGGGAAGGTGACCATCCCGGATATCGCGCACATAGCGGTCGACTTCGGCGCGGAATGCAGCCCCGTCGCCGATGGCGTCGGGATCCAGAGCGATCACCGTGCCCCCCATGCCGGCCCCCGGCCAACGTTGCTGCACAGCTTCGCTCTCGTCCGAGGTGAACCCCGTGAGGGCGCCGCCGATCAGAGTCGAGGCGGCGATCATGCCGATGCTCTTGAAGAAGGGGGAGGGGAAACGTCTGGCCAGCTGTTCGAAGCCCTCCTGCTCGGCGAAAGGACTGCTGTCGAAGGCCGCCCCGGCGTCGACGACGATGGCCGGCTCCCGGTCCCCGGGCAGGGCGAAGCTGAATGGCGGATTGCCGCTCAGAACAGCGTGCGCCGGCGGCGACTTCGGCGTCGCTTCCTTGCGGTAGCCCTGGACGGAGTAGCCCACGCAGCCGGCATCAGAGCAGATGCGGGTGTAGTGCCCGGCCGAACCGTAGTGCCCGATATGGCGCACCAATGCCACCCCGACTCCCTGTTTCGCCGCCTTGGCCACGGCTCGCTCGGTGGCTCGTACCATGGGCAGGTACCCCACGGTGCCATCACCGTTGAGGACCACGAGCGCCTCCGTCTCATGGATGACGGTGATCGAGGGCGTCGGGTTGAGGCCACCGGTGGCAAAGCCATTGCAGTAGCCGCTGGCGCTGCGCGAACCGTGGGAGCGGACACCGCGCAGGTCGTTGTTGACCAGCAGCCGGGCGATGAGCTCGGCGTGATCGCAGCCGGAACGGCGAAAGCACTCGGTGACGAAGTCCAGCAGTCGGTTTTCGTGCACGCGGATGAAGTCGCCGGGTGGCAGATTCATTGTCGGTGCCTACACCTGACTCACCTGCCAGTGCTGCACCAGCGGTTCGAGATCCGTCCACAACGCCTCCGGAATCACCGCGGATCCGGCTTCGCCGTTGGCCCTGGCCTCTTCCGGCGTACGCGCTCCGGGAATCGTTCCGGTCACCTGCGGGTGGCGGGCGCACCACTGCAGAGCAACCGCGTTGAGACGGACACCGTGATCGGCACACAGCGCCTGGATGATGGCCACGTGATCGAGGACGGGCTGGGTGAAATCCCGTGCCAGATAGTCGATGCCGGGCACCGGCCCGGTGGCCAGCAGACCGCGTTCGAGTGGCGTCGCGACCACCAGACCGACGTTATGCTTCTCGGCGGCCGGCAGAATCCGTTCCGTCGCCCGCTGGTTGAGCAGGCTCCAGCACTCCGGGATGACGGCGGCGTCGAACTCTCCGGTTTCGATGTAGTCGGCGTTCGTCGCCGGTTCGTTGGCCGCCGTACCCACCCACTTCACCACATCGTCCTTCTGCAGCTGCCGGAGGGCGCCCAGCGCCCCGTCGGTGCCCATCACCTGTTCCATGGGAATGTCCATGGCATCGTGGATATAGAGCACGTCGAAGCGCTCCAGCCCGAGACGCTGCAGGCTGCCTTCCACGTGACGCAGCACCGCATCGCGCGAGTGATCGACGCCACCGTAGACCTGCCCCACCTTGGTGGTCACCGTCACCTGCGAACGCAGATCGGGGCGCGTGCGCAGGGCCTCTCCGATCATCTCCTCGGCTGCCGTGTCCAGGTACAGGGGGGCCGTGTCGACCACGGTGCAGCCCGCTTCGATCCCGGCGATCACTGCCTGGGCCCCGAGCTCACGATCGACCATTACAGCGGGGAAGGACTGGGTGATATCGGCGTAGGCCCGCGCCGCGTCGTTGACGTCGGGCAGTCCGAGGAAAGCTGTTCCCACACCGACGATGGAGATGTCTACGTCCGTCCGTCCGAGACGCTTGCTGTGCATGGTTGGGTGAGTCAGTCCCGCTTGTCCAGGGGCACGTAGCACAGTTCCGTGGGACCGGTGTACACCTGGCGCGGGCGCTGGATCCGGCCCTTGGTGATGAAGCGATCCTCGTACCACTGGGCGATCCACCCCGGCATGCGACCGATGGCGAACATCACCGTGAACATCGCGGTGGGAATACCGAGGGCACGCAGGATGACACCGGAGTAGAAGTCAACGTTGGGATAGAGGCTGCGTTCCTTGAAGTAGTCCTCCTCGAGGGCGGCCCCTTCCAGTTCTTCGGCCACGGCGAGCAGCGGGTCATTGCGGTGGATCTTCTTCAGCACGGCTTCGGCCTGCGTCTTGATGATCTTTGCCCGCGGGTCAAAATTCTTGTAGACCCGGTGGCCGAACCCCATCAGGCGAATGCCTTCCTTCTTGTCCTTCACCTGTTGCACATAGTCCTTTACCGAGATTCCCTCAGTCAGAATCTTCTCCAGCATCTGCACCACCGCCACGTTGGCGCCACCGTGCAGCGGACCCCACAGGGCCGACACGCCCGCCGCCACCGAGGCGAACAGGTTGGCGCCGGAACTGCCGACCATGCGGACCGTCGACGTTGAGCAATTCTGCTCGTGGTCGGCATGCAGCAGCAAGAGCACGTCGAGGGCCCGTACCAACGCCGGATCCGGCTCGAAGTCGTTGTATGGTTCGGAGAACATCATGTGCATGAAGTTCTCGCAGAAATCCTTCTCCGGGTGTGGGTAGACGAGGTAGTGGCCGCGGTCATGCTTGAACGAATAGGCGGCGATGGTGCGCACCTTCGACAGGATCCGCGCGGCGCCTTCCTGGAAGATGTCAACGTCTTCTGCCTCCAGCAGCTCGGGATAAAAGCAGGCCAGGGAGTTGAGCACTGCCGACAGCACCGCCATCGGTGGTGACCCGGGGGGAAAGCCTTCGAAATGGTGGCGCAGTTGCTCGCGCAGAAAGGAGTGCTCCGTCATCAGATTCTTGAAGCCTTCCAGTTCCGTGTTCGTCGGCAGTTTTCCCCAGATCAACAGGTAGGCGACCTCGACGAAGGAACTGTTTTCGGCCAGATCTTCGATGGGAATTCCGCGGTAACGCAGAATGCCCTTGTCGCCGTCGATGTAGGTGATCGCGCTCTGGCAGGCGCCGGTATTCCCGTAGCCTTCGTCCAGGGTGATATAGCCGGTCTCCGCCCGCAACTTGCTGATGTCGATGGCGTGTTCGTTTTCGCTGCCCACAGTCACCGGCAGCTCGATCGTCTTGTCGCCCAGGGTAAGTTTTGCGTTGTCCATCGTCAGGATCTCCGTGGCAGGGGAAGGCCGGTGATACTACCCGTATCCTCTGTAATATGTCAATCCGGCCGCCTTGGTGGAAAATCCGCCCGACGGCCCCTGTTTTCTACTGCTGCGCCTCGATCCCCGCGCCCGGATCGTTGGCGATGAACTCCTCAAACTGTTCCGGTCCTGGCCCCGGCAGACGCAGCCGCACTCGTCCTCCTGCCGGCACGCGCCGCACCAGCTGTGCCGAGAGCAGCGCCACCCGGCCATGTGCCGGCACGCTGACAGTCAGCCGCTCGCGGGCGAGGTCCTGCCATTGCTCCTCCCAGGTGGCCGGTTCCCAGTCCTGCAGGGGTGCCGATACCAGTATCTCGACAATGGCAGCCGCCGTTTCCCCCCCGAGGTTGTGCAGTTGGCCGTTGGCCAGCCCGACAGTCGGCGCCGTCGGTGCCGGCACGAGTTCGCCGAAGCTCTGTGCTTTGTTGAAGCCGCCGAGGGTCCACACCGTATTCTCGCCGCCACTAGTCTTGCGCTCGCGGGCCAGATCGAACCCGAAGATACCGGTGCCGAGACCCAGATCCGCCAGTGTCACGGACAGCTCCACCGTCCAGGACCCTTCTGCGCGACCGGTTGCCGCCACTATCTGCGGCGACCAGCTCTCGTCCCTCAGGCCTTCGCCCCAATCATCCGGGATGGTGCGCTTCGCCTCCACCTGCCCGTCGGCGGTAATGATGATGTGTGCGAAACTCGTGCGTCGGTTGTCCGGGTCGAACCACAGTTCGATGCAGTCATTGCGCCACAGTGCCTTGTGGTGTGTGACGAGAGAGTCCAAATCCGGCTCTGCCGCCCGGAAAGCGACGTAGAGGCGGTCCCCGTGGATTCCGATCCAACTCTCCGTCGGCAGGTCGGGCCCGGCCGTCCCGTCCGCATTCGTCCAGGCGTCGAGTCGGCGCGCCTTTCGCCAGACATCGTCGCCGAGGTCGCCATCGACGATCGGCGCCTTTCCGACGATCGGCGCCTTTCCTATGAACGGCAACAACAGACGGGTTTTCGGCGTTCGCGCCCAGTGCAGGTCGACATCGGCTGGCCGGATCTCGGGCAGGTCGCTGATCCGGGTCGCCAGCGGGCTCTGAGGGGGTGGCCGCAATGGCATCGGCGGCGACGGGTAGTCGTAGCTCGTGTTCATGTCCACTTCCAGGCCCGAGGCGAAGAGGGCCGCCTCATAGGGCCGCAGGTGCAGGTTCAACCCGCTGTCGGTGGCCTGCGATCTGGCGTCGCCAAGGGCCGCCAGATCCCCCGCACCGTCCGGCACGTCGACGACGGCATGCGCCGTGTCCGGTCGCATGTTGACCGCCACCAGCAGGCGCCTGCCGTCGGTCTGCCAGAGGGCGGCACTCACCAGACCGTCAACCGCACTCGTCGACAGCTGCTGCCTGGTTTGCGATCGCAGCAGGGGTGCCAGCGAATGGAGCAACCCGTTGGTACGGCTCATCTCCGCCTGGAGAGGGACTGAGATCGCCGTCGGACCCCCGCGGTAGGGATTGAACTGGTGCGGGAAATAACCGATGCCGTCGGCGCCGTGGACGATGGCCATCCACACTTCGGCGCGCAGCTCGTGCGGGTGGGGACTGCGGTTGCCGATGCCGCTGTTGCCGTCGTGGATGTTCGTGCACTCCAGCCAGACCCACACCGGCTTCTCCGGGCCGGCGAAAGCCCGCAGGCGCTCGACACCGCGTGCTACCAGGTGCAGCCGCCGTGTACCGTCCGCCTGTGTCGAGGTGGGGTACACGTCGTAGCAGAGGATGTCCGCCGTGGAGCAGAAGGCCGGGTAGATGCTGTCCGGCGTGCTCTGGGCCATGCCGTTGGCCATGCCCTGACCCAGGTTGAGATACATCGGTGCCGGCGTCGATGACGCCAGCATGTTGTCGTAATCGCTCTGCAGCTGCTGAGGCGCTCGACGATAATCGCGGAATACGCCGTCCACCACGGCAGGATTGTCGGGCTCATCCCCGTGCATCCATCCAAGGAAGCCGGAGCTGGAGGCGATCGCCCGGAGCTGTTCGTCCGAGCGGCTCGAGCTCCAGTGCACGTACCCGGCGACGCCGCTTGCGGCCAGCGTATCACACCAGGCCCTGGCGTCGTCGCGCTCGGCGACGAAGACGTTGACGCCCATCTGCGCGAAGACGGGTGCGGTATTGGCCGGCATGGCCCATACGGCAACAGGAAAGAGACGGGTGTCCCGAATCGGGTCGACCACCGGCTCAGCGATCGCCCCGGATGATGACAGCCCGAGCCAGAGAAGAATTGCTGTCGATTTCAAGACTCTGTCACGCCGGTCACGGGTCAGGGAAGGATTCATGTGGGCAATGTAGCCACCTGAAGGGGCCGTGGCGTCTTTGCGTTTGCCCACGGATTGGCCTTGCCTATACATGATGGCCATCGATCGACCCAACATCATTCTCATCACCACTGACCAGCAGCGTGGTGACGCCCTGAGCCTGTGCGGCCATCCCGTCCTGCGCACGCCGAATCTCGACTTCCTAGGCGCCTCCGGGACCCGTTTTCGACGCGCCTACAGCGAGGTGCCTTCCTGCATTCCGGCACGCCACGTGCTTATGTCCGGCCAGTCTCCCGAGGCCGTCGGTATGCTCGGCTTCTACTATCGCGACGAACGGTGTCCCTGGGACCCTTCCGCCACGCTCGCCGGTTGCCTGCACGACGCCGGGTACGAGACCCGCATGATTGGCAAGCTCCACCTGCAGCCGAGCCGGCGGCGTTATGGCTTCGACGCCATGGAGCTGGCCGACGGCCTGGGCGGCGACAGTGACTATGTCGACTGGCTGCGCGCCCGCGGCGTGCGTCGTGACCACGAACCCGGTGCTCTGGGCATGGGCAGCTGCAGCTGGCTGGCCAGACCCCATCACCTGCCGGAAGAACAGACCTATCCTGCCTGGGTCGTCGATCGGGCCCTGGACTTCCTGCGCAAGCGCGATCCCACGAGCCCCTTCTTCCTCAATCTGTCCATCTTCTCCCCCCATCCGCCGCTGGCGCCGTCGCGGAGGCACTTCGAGCACTACGACCGGCTCGAGTTGGGAATCCCTGACATAGGCGATTGGGTCGAGCCTTTCGTCGGTCTTGTGCACGGTCTGAATCCCGAGGGTGGCGAGCAGCGTGTCGATCTCGACGAGAAGACGATGCACCGGTGTCGTGCCGGCTATTTTGGCCTGATTCAGGAGCTCGATACACAGGTGGGCCGGCTCATCACCGCCATCGGCGGCCAGCTGGAGAACACGCTGATCCTCTTCACCGCCGATCACGGCGAGATGCTGGGAGATCATCATCTGTTCGGCAAATGCGAGCCCTTCGAAGGGTCGGCCAACGTGCCGTTTCTGTTGCGCCCGCCCGGATCGGCCCGCAAGCTGCCCGGCGACGGTCCCACAGGCAGGGTCTGCGACCAGCCCGTGGGACTGCAGGATGTGATGCCCACATTGCTCGATGCCGCCGACGTCGACATTCCCGATACCTGCACCGGTCACAGCGTGCTGCCTCTGGCCCGCGGCCAGTCCTGCGACTGGCGAGAAGCACTGCATGGTGAGCACTGCGGGTATCGCAGCTACGAAGAGGGTTTCCACTATCTGGTAAACGAGCGGTGGAAGTACATCTGGCGCAGTCAGACGGGGCAGGAGCTTCTCTTCGACCTGCAGCATGATCCGCGTGAGCTGCGCGACCTGAGCCACACGCCTGATGTGGAAACCTGGCGTCGGCGCCTGGCCGAGACACTTGCCGAACGTCCGGAGGGGTTCAGCGATGGCGACAGCTTGATCGCCGGGCAGCCGCACCGGGTCTTCGTCCCCGGCCGGGGACCCGACATCGAATGGGGAGATGTGGGACGATGAGCCACAACGGATATGGGCACATGGTGCTGGACGATGTCGTGACACGGGTACGCGAAATGCGCGAAGACCGTCGTCAGCGTCTCGCCGCGATCCGCACCCGGAAGCAGGCCCTGGCCTATCAGCAGCGCCTGCGGCGCGCCATCCGCAGAGCCTGCGGTCCGCGTCCGCCGAAGACGCCTCTGAAGGCCCGCATCACCGGTGTCATCGAGCACCGGCAGTATCGTGTGGAGAAGATTCTCTACGAAAGCCGACCTGGCTGCCTCGTAAGCGCCCACCTCTACGTGCCGAAGAAACTGGATGGCCCGGCTCCGGCCGTGCTGGGCACCTGTGGTCACAGCGCTGCCGGCAAGCTGGAGCCCCTCTACCAGGGCTTCTGCCAGCGACTGGTGCGTTCCGGTTTCGTCGTTCTCATCATCGATCCCTTCAATCAGGGCGAACGGGATCAGTACCACCGTCTCGACGACCGCAGCGCCGTAGCCAACTGCTGCCACGCCCACAACATGATGGGCAAGCAGCTCGAGTTGTTAGGTGACTGGTTCGGTATGTGGCGCGCCTGGGACGGCATCCGTGGCCTCGACTACCTGCTGTCGCGGACCGAGGTGGATCGCACGCGCGTTGGTCTCACCGGCAACTCCGGTGGTGGTACGATGACGACCTGGTTGTGGGCCATGGAGCCGCGCTTCACCATGGCGGCACCCAGCTGCTTCGTCACCACCTTCCTCGCCAACCTCGAAAACGAGATCCCCGCCGACTGTGAGCAGTACCCGCCCGGCGTGCTCGGCGCCGGTCTGGAGATGGCCGACTTCATCATCGCCGGTGCCCCCAAGCCCGTGCTGTTGCTCGGCCAGCAATACTGCTTCTTCGACCGACGCGGCTTGCAGGAGGCCTATGACGAGGTCCGTCACTTCTACGACGTACTGCGGGCCCCGGAGGACAGCACCGGGCTCTTCATCGGTCCCGACACACACGGCTTCCATCTGCCGAACCAGGAAGCCATGGTAGACTTCTTCTCGGCCCAGGCCGGCACGACAGCGACTCGTCTGCGCCGCATCGACGAACTGGGAGAGGAGGGAAATGTCACGGAACGAGGCAACACCGTCGCCGCCGGCGCGATCCCGATCTACGAGTTGATCGGTACCCGTGCCGATGAACTGCGCCAGGCTCGCACCCGCCTGAGCCGTGGCGCTCTCGTGGAGAGCGTGCGCCAGATGCTGCATCTGCCGGCGCGGGTGGGTGTGCCCCACTGTCGCGTCCTGCGGGGACGGTCTATCGAAGGGTACCGCGTCGGCAGGTACGCCGTGGAAACCGCCCGCAACGTGCGTGCCCTTCTGCACAAGCGCATGACGGAGCCAGCCCACATCCACACCCTCGACGTGGAACGGCAGATATCGCTGTTCCTGCCGCACGTGGCCAGCGACGAGGAGCTGGCGCAGGCCGGACCCGCTGTCTCACTGGCAAAGGACCCCGGTCCGGTGTACCTGCTCGATCCTCGCGGCATGGGAGAATCCCGGCCCGACGAGACGGGCGACTTCTTCCATCCCTATGGCATGGACTACATGTTCCATGGCCACGAACTGCTGTTCGGTGGCAGCTACCTGGGTCAACGTGTCTACGATGTGCTGCGCGTCCTCGACCTGCTGGTCACCGGGGGGGCTCGTAGGATCGACCTCAGCGGCCGCGGCCAGGGGGCGCTGCTGGCAGCGTACGCGGCGTTGCTGCACGACCATGTCACCTCGGTGACCTTGTATAACGCGCCCCTTTCGTACGAAGCTATGACACAAGAGCCCCTGGTCGCCTGGCCCGTGGCCAGCTTCCCGCGCGGTGTGCTCGCCCACTTCGATCTGCCCGATGTCTATCGCGCCCTGGGACGGCGGCTCAGGTTCGTGCAACCCTGGGACGAGCGGATGCGACCTCTGAGTGGCGCCAGGTTGAAGCGCGCTCTGGCTCAGGCAGGTCTCCCGGAGAAGCTTCTTCTCTGAGTACAGCGGGGCGAGCAGATGGCTCGCCGACAGGATTGTGAAGTGACTGAGGCAGATCGCAGAATCGCTCAACTTGAGCCGTGCCTGGCGGCCTATGGAGTACAGTCTCGTTCCATTTCATGGCTGGCGCGCGGTACCTATGCCGAGGTCTACAAAGCCGAGACCGACGTTGGTTTTCTGGTCCTGCGGATTCGAGCACCCGAGGCTCAGGCTGAGGAAGTGCTCTTCGCCGGAGAATGGGCAAAGGCGGTATCCTCACAGGCAGAGGTCGTGAGTCCACTCCGACCAACCGGCGACGTGCCCATGATAGACAATCGGTGCGTCGATGTTGCGCCCTACATCGAGAATGATGGCTACAACGAGGTCGGGCCAGATGCTTGGGTGAAGATCGGAAGCTGGTTGGGAACCATGCACCGGTTGGCACGAGGAGTCGAGGACCGTGCACCGGTCGCCCTGGACTATGGGAACCATCCGCACGAGGGCCTCTTCGACCGCTATCTCGAGCAGTCACGCATTGGCTGCACGAGCGATGCCCATCTCAAGCTGATGAGGCGCGTGGATTCTGCAGTGCAAAGTATCAGCCAGGCGGTGGGCTCCCGCTTTGAAGACTTGCCGGTCGGTGTCGTCCATGGTGACCTGCACTTCTGGAACGTCCTGTATCGTGCCGACCAGCCAGCCTGCATCATAGACCTGGACTTCCTGCAACGGGGTGTCTTGCTCCACGACCTTGCATACGCGAGCCACTGGTTGAAGGAGTGGACGAAGCGCGGCGGAGTCTGGAGTGACATCACGGCCCGGTACCTTGCGGCCTACGAGGAGGGGCGCGAGTCAGCCCTTACCGCGACGGAGCAGTCATGTCTCCCCTGGTTGCTGGCCTACAGCGGCGTCTTCTTCTTCGTTTCCAAGGCTCGTGTGTCGTGGAATCGACTGACTCAGGATCAACACGATCTTGAGCAAGCCGAAGACGTCATTCGTGAGCTCGAGGATCGATGAGATTGGTAACAGGGTTCTACAGGGGATCAGAGCTGCACTAAGGGGGATCACCCAGCAATACCAGCAACTGATCTGGCAATCCCGGTTTGCCGTCAATGATCCCGGTGCCGATGAACCGCGCCCGCGTGATGCGCTCGTCGTCAGGGAGGCGGAAGATCTCCTGCTCAAAGACGAAGCGCAGCGGGCTCTCCCGTCCTGCCGCTGAGGAGACGACGAAACGGTCGCCTGGGCGCAACGAGTCGAGGTAGTCGATCTCGGAGCGGGTCACCACCAGGTCGCATCCGGCCTCGTGGAGTCGGACAAAGTCGAGGCCGTTGGTGATGAGATACTGGTGCCGGGCGTGTTCGAAGTAGGTCTGGTAGACGGCATTATTGACGACGCCCTGCAGATCACATTCCGAGTCGCGCACCTCGAACTCAATCTCGACGTCATAATCGGAACGGCGGCGTCTTCGAATCCTGGTGGGCGTCACTGGACGACGAGCTCCTCGTAGTCATGTTCGCACGGATGCATGCCGCAGAACAACAGGCGGCGCGATGCGGGCAGGCCGATCATCGAATACTCACTTCGATACCCGAGGGGAGCACCATGCCGGCACAGGCTGACCGCCTCTCCGTGGTGGTGAAGCAGAGCGCGGGCAAAGGACAGGTCCGTGCCAGCCGGCTCTGGCAGTGGCGCATCCGCAAGGTCCCCGCAGCCATCCGACACATCGTCCGCGGCGGACGGTCCGTCGCCAGCGTTCAGGACCCGGTCGAGCAGGTGCCATCGTTGGTGGGCATCGAGTTTGCCCTCTGGTGGTCGACGGTCGGCGTGCAGCAACGCCGGGTGCTGGTAGCAGTTGACGGCGTGTAGTCCCAGCGAGCCCGCGGCTGGTTGCCGAATCTGCAGCAGCGGACAGGCGTCGTCGATGCCGACAGCCGTGCCGGCCGTATCGATGCCGACAGCAGCGTAGCCTTTGCCACGCAATGGCTGTTCCGACATGCCCCTGATGAACTCGGGCGTCGTGCGGGCCCGCGACATGATCTCGTACGCCCACAGGCGGATCGGCGTGAAGCGGTCGCTCTGCTGAAACACGCTGCCTACCGACGAATGCCCCACAGCCACACCTTCAGCGTTCATGCCATCGGTGGTGGCCACCATTCCGGCAAAGGTGAAGGTCACCTGCGGAATGCCGGCATCCGGGCGCACATACCGGGCCACGACCGGACGGTGGGGTTCGCAACCATCGTTGTTCTTACCCCAGATCGGGCCATCGGGCCCGCCGGAGAAGACAAAGTTGGTGCAGTCTTCCAGGTCGAGTTCGCCGGCATAGAGGGGCAGGTTGAGCCGCAAGATTTCGCGTTCATCGACACCTGCGCCGCGAGCCGTGGCGCGCATCTCCTCCAGCACTGTCGGCAGCTGCCGATCGAGCGTGGCGAGGAAGGTGGGCAACCGGGCGTCGAACTCCTCGCCGCGACCCATTGGAAACAGCGCGATATGTTCGGCGATCTCCTCCCGCAGAGCCTCGCCGGTGGCTTCACCGATCCGAGTCGGGTCACCCGAGCACTCGATGACGCGCATTCTTGTTGCTCACTTATAGGAACGTTATACTCGCCACAACTCCACAAACCCGGAAAACTGAAACTCACATGATACGTATCTCTGTGTGGCACGGCGACATGTCCGACAGCTACCTGCGCAAGATGGTACAGCTGGGTGCCGATTGCCTCGACTTCGGCCAGGGAGGCTTCTGGCCCGGCGTGCAGGAGCAGGGCTACCCCGATCTCGATCAGGTGAAGGCCGTCCGCCGCCGCGTCCGCGACTTCGGCCTCGACATCAATCGTGTGACGCTACCGGACATGACGGACGAGTTCATCAAGGAGGGGGCGGGGGCCCAGCGGGAGCTGGACAACACCTGTCGCGCCCTGGAGGTCTTCGCCGAGGCCGGTATCCCCATCGCCAGACAACGGGTGACAGGGGACACTTTCCCCTGGCTGATGACCCGCTACCGCGCCGTGCACCGCGGCGGCTACCGCTCGCGCGGCGAGAGCCTGGGGATGACGAAGGCCCCGGCCCCGACGCCGACACAGGCCGAGCTCGATCGCTGGTGGGAACGTTTCCTCACCGTTTATGGCAAGCTGGTGCCCATTGCCGAGGAGAAGGAGATCCGGCTGGCCATGCATCCATCGGACACGCCGAACGTGGACACTCCCTTCGGGGCTCTCGGGTACCATCGCATCATTGACGCTTTTCCCAGCCGGCAGGTGGGCTACCTCTACTGCTGCGGCACCCGAGCCGAAGCCGGCGGCAGCGCCCTGATCCTCGACGAGATCCACAACTACGGGCGCAAGGGACGGCTGTTCACCCTGCACATGCGAAATGTCCGCGCCTCGCTGGCCACGGCGGGTGCTTTCGAGGAGACCCTGCTCGACGACGGGGACATCAATTTCTTCAAGGTCCTGCAGGAGCTGCGCAACGTGGGCTTCGACGGCTGCATCAATCCCGACCACATCCCGCAGATCGAGGGCGATATGGATGGCGTACATCAGGGTCTGGCGTACTCGGTAGGGTATCTGAAGGCGCTGCTGGCCGCCCTGGCGGCGAGCTGAAGAAGGCCATGTGAAGCAAGCTTCCGGGAATCAGGCTTCCATGAAGAAGATCGCTGCCATCATCTCCATCTACCGACCCGGGTCACACGCCGATGTCATCATTGGCAAGTGGCTGCGTGGCTTCCCTACGGACGATGGGATGGTCGCACCGCGAACGCAGATCGCCTCCATCTATCTCGATCACGTGTTCGATGACGACATGGGACGGCAGATTGCCGCCGACTTCGACGTTCCCGTGTACGACAGCATCCCGGCGGCGTTGTGCCTGGGCGGCAGTCAGCTGGCCGTCGACGGTGTGCTCCTCATCGGCGAGCACGGGGACTACCCCTTCAATGAGAAACAGCAGCAGCTCTACCCGCGGCGTCACTTCATGGAGCAGATCACCGGCGTCATGGCTACCAGTGGCCGCAGCGTGCCGGTGTTCAACGACAAACACCTGTCGTGGCGCTGGCAGGATGCCAGGTGGATGGCTGATCGTGCCGCCGAGCTGCAGGCACCGTTCATGGCCGGTTCGTCGCTGCCGGTGGCCTGGCGCAAGCCGTTCCTGGAGCACGATCTCGAGACACCGTTGAAAGAGGCGGTGGCCGTCGGTTTCTCCGGGCTCGACATCTACGGCTTTCACACCTTGGAGGTTCTGCAGTGCATGGTCGAAAGACGGCGCGGTGGCGAAACGGGCGTGAAGGCCGTGACGTGCCTCGAGGGTGAGGCCGTGTGGTCGGAGGGAGCCAGAGGGGCCTGGTGGCGGGAACTTGCCGAGGCGGCCTGCGCTCCGGTGGAAACGAAACCGGACGGGGCCATGGAAAACCACTGTGAGAACCCGGCGCTGTTCCTGGTGGAATACACCGACGATTTCCGTGGCGCCGTGTTGATGCTGAATGGCTACCTGACCGAACTGGCGTACGCGGCGCGGAACGAGGATGACTCGATCGACGGTACCTGGTTCCGCTGTCAGGGCCACGGCGGCGAGAAGGGAGCCTACGCCCACTTCAGCTACCTGAGCCTGAACGTCGAGGAGATGTTCATCACCGGCGCGTCGCAGTACCCGGTGGAGCGCACGCTGCTGACATCCGGAGTCCTCGAAGCTGCACTGACGTCCCGCCATGTAGGCCACATCCGCATCGAGACGCCGTGGCTGGAGCTGCCCTATCGGTCGTATCACGAACTCAAGTGGCGACCCACCGCACCCGAGCCGGAGGGGGCCTGTCTGGCGCCGTTTCCGCCGGAGTCCACCACGTGAGCGGTCCGGTTGCTGTCACCGGCTTCGCCGACGAGATCGCCGCACACGCCGGTGAGCAGATCGCCGGGTTGCAGTCTGCCCGGGTCTCGTTCCTCGAGCTGCGGGGCGTCAACGGCACGAACGTGCTCGACCTGACGGACGCCGAGGTCGAGGAGTTTCGGGGGCAACTCGGCGACGCGGGTATCAGGGTGTCCTGCATCGGCTCGCCTATCGGCAAGGTGCAGATCCGGGCTGACCTGGAGGAGCACTTCGCACGGTTTCAGGTGGCGCTGCAGCGTGCGGATCAGTTCGACTGTCGTTTCGTGCGGTTGTTCTCCTTCTATCATGAGGCCGAGGAGCCGGCGGCAGTTCGTGACCTCGTCGTGGCGCAGCTGCAACGTATGGCCGCGGCCGCGACCGAGGCGGGTGTCACGCTCGTGCACGAGAATGAGAAAGGCATCTACGGCGACACCCCCGAGCGTTGTCTCGACCTGCTCACCACCGTCGGCAGTGAGCACCTGAAAGCGGCCTTTGACCCGGCCAACTTCGTGCAGTGCGGAGCCGATTCCATGCAAAGCTGGGATCTGCTGGCGTCGCACGTGATCTATTTCCACATCAAAGACGCAGTTGCCGATTCCGGACGTGTTGTGCCCGCCGGCCTGGGTGACGGCGATGTCGAACAGGTGCTGGCCGCCGCTCTCAATCGCGGGTTTTCCGGGTTTCTGTCCATCGAACCTCACCTGAAGGAGCAGGACCCCGACTACGGCGGCGGTGGCGTGGAGCGTTTCACGCTGGCAACCACGGCACTGCGGGCCATCCTCCACCGACTCGGAGCCGACGAGACCGACAGATGAAGCGGGTCGTCTGTGATCGTCGGCATATCCGTCGCCGCGGCACCTGGCGCAGCCTGGATGGCACCAATGGTCTGCCCGGACCGGTGTTGTGTTTCCACCAGGATCAGGATGGATACCTGTGGATGGGGACCTGGGGGTGTGGTGTCGCCCTCTACGATGGCAATACGATCACAACTCTGGGGATCGAAGAGGGCCTGACCGGAGATCGTGTGTGGGCGATCGCCGAGGATGGGCTGGGCCGGAAATGGCTCGGTACGACCGTGGGTCTCAGCTGCTGGGACGGCAACGGTTTCCTGCCCATCGATGTGGAAGAGGGCCTGCAGGACATCGACGTAGACGATCTGCTCCTCGGTCCTGATGGGCAGCTCTGGGTCGCCCATGCCACCGGACTGGCCGTCTACGATGATCACGACCGGCGGCTGCAGCCCGTCGCCCTCCCCGGGCTCGAGTCCCATGCACTGGTGTCGCTGGCCAACGATGGGGAGGGGGGACTGTGGATCGGCTGTACCAAGGGGGTGGCGCACTGGCGGAATAACCAGATCGAGCAGTGGCTCGAGGTCGACGGCGACGCGATGGATGAGGTCGAAGCCGTCCTGGTAGACAGTCAAAGCCGTGTTTGGTTCGGGACCGGCGACGGACTCGTTCTGCTCGACGCGGACCACTGGCGCCGGTACCGACGTGCGGACGGTCTGAGCCACGACGTCGTTCGCTCGCTGATCGAAGATCGGGACGGCCGAATCTGGGTGGCGACTTTGGGAGGCGTCAGCTGCCTCGACGGCGACGAGTTCATCACCTACGACATCGATGACGGCCTGGTGAACCGGCAGATTACCGACGTCTTCGAGGACGCCGCCGGCGACCTGTGGTTCGGCAGCTTCGGCGGCGTCAGCCAGTACAGTCAGAGCTTTACCACGATCACGGCAGAGGATGGCCTGGCCGGCAACGACATGCGTGCCATCCTGCGGGACGTCGCCGGCCACATGTGGTACGGCACGTTGTCGGGTCTGACCCAGTTCGACGGCGAGGCCCTCATCAGCTACGACGAGGGCGACGGCCTGCCTGACTCCCGGGTGTTTGCCATCCTTCAGGACAGCCAGCACCGACTGTGGGTAGGCACCCAGGCAGGGCTCGGTCTGCGCGAGGGAAACAGGTTTCGCGCCATCACGACGGCGGATGGTCTGCTCAATGACCGGGTGTACTGCCTGTTCGAAGACGCCGACGGGGCCCTGTGGCTGGGCACCGAGGCCGGACTCACCCGTCGGGATCCGGACAGCGGCGCGTATCGGCACTGGACGACGGACGACGGTCTCGCCGGGGACGATATCAACGCCATTCGGCAGGATGACGCAGGTCGTCTCTGGATCGCCTCCGAGACCGGGCTGACGTGTATCGACGGCGACACGTTCACCCTGTACACCGAGGCGGACGGCGACCTTCCGAGCGACCATGTACACGGCCTCGCCATCGGCCGAGATGGCGTGGTGTGGGCGGGAACCACCGGCGGCTTGTGGCGCTGGCACGATGGAGACTCACGCGTGTACACGCAGGCCGACGGCCTGGCCAGCGGCCAGATCCTGCGACTGATGACCGATGCCATGGGATACATCTGGCTGGCCACGTGGGGAGGGGTCAGTCGTTTCGACGGGGAGGTGTTTCAGACGCTGACCGCCGAGGATGGTCTGGCCAACCACATCGTGATGGCGATATACAGTGAACCCGGCGGGACGATCTGGTTTGGGACCACGGCGGGACTCACCGTCTTCCAGCAACCCCAGCCGACTCCGCCTCCGGTGGCGGTGCAGGCCGTTGTCGCCGACCGCCGCTACGAGGACTTGACCGCCGGGGTCATGGTGCCAGCCAGCGCCGGTCTGACCGCTATCGAGTTCAACAGTGTGAACTACAGGACCCGCCCGGGCAGTATGGTCTACCGCTACCGACTGCAGGGCATCGACGAGAACTGGCGCAGCACGAACGAACGGCGGGTCGAGTACGAGGATCTGCCACCGCGGCTCTACACCTTTCAGGTCATCGCCGTGGACCGCGATCTGAACTATTCGATGCCGGCGGAACTGACCTTGACGGTTACGCCGGATACCCGGGACGAGAAGATCGACGCCCTCGAGCAGCGCGTGCAGGAACGCACGCAGACGCTGCAGGAGCAGAACCGCGAGTTGGAGGAGGCGCTGGCGGAACTGCGGCAGACGCAGAACCAGATGATCGTGCAGGAGAAGATGGCCGCTCTCGGCAACCTGGTGGCCGGCATCGCCCACGAACTGAACACACCGCTGGGTACGGTGAAGAGCGCTGCCGATGTGTCGGCCCGCGGCCTGGCCCGAATCCGGGACGTTCTGGGGGCGGGCAAGAGTATCGATGAGGTCCGGCAGGGGCAGACCCTGGACCGTGTGCTCAAGGCGCTGGGAGACAACAGTCAGGCCACGACAGAGGCCATCGAGCGCCTGAGTCGGATCGTCGGCAGCCTGAAGACCTTCACCCATCTGGACCGGGCCGAGTACGAACGGGTCGATGTGCACGAGGGTCTCGATTCGGCTCTGACGCTGATGGAGCCCCGGTTCGGGGCCAGGGTGAAGGTCGTGCGCGACTATGGCGAACTGCCGCCGCTGAACTGCTATCCCCAGGAGCTCAACCAGGTCTACATGAGCCTGTTGCTCAACGCCTGCCAGGCATTTGAAGGTGATTCGGGACAGATCCGGATCAGCACGCGGGCCGAAGAGGGCTTCGTGAGCATCGAATTCGGTGATGACGGCCGGGGCATTCCGGCCGACCGTCTGGCCAACATCTTCGAACCCTCCTTCGCCAGCAAGGAGGGGCGCGTCGCCATGGGTATGGGGCTGTCGCTGAGCTACAACATTGTGCGCAAGCATGCCGGTACGCTGGAGATCGACAGCGAGCCGGGTCGTGGTACCACCGTCACCATTCGGCTGCCGACAACGGGTCTGCAGCGCCGGGGACCGCCGCCGACGCGCGGTGCCACGGTGCGTACCCGTGATGCAGCAGGGGAGTCATGATCATGCGAAGGATGTCCGTTGTGCTCATCGTTCTGACCGCGCTGTGTGCGGCTCCCACCATCGCCCAGATGCCATCCGGTGACAGCGAGATCCTGGCGTCGGGCGCACAGTTGGAGGTGTTGCACGAGGGTGCCTTCTTCACCGAAGGGGCAGCCGTCGCTCCCGATGGCTCCGTCTACTTCAGCGATATCACCTTCACCTACGCCACCGGCGAACCGCCTGAAGCCGGGCACATCATGCGCTACGATCCGGAGACGGGGAACACGAGTGTATTCCGTTCGCCGAGTGGTATGTCGAATGGGCTGAAGTTCGATGCCAGGGGGCGGTTGCTGGCTTGCGAAGGGGCCGACCACGGTGGTCGTCGAGTAACACGAACCGATATGACCACAGGCAAGGCTGTGATCCTGGCCAGCCACTACAACGGCAACCGCCTGAACGCCCCCAACGATCTGTCGCTGGACGAAAAGGGACGGATCTACTTCTCCGACCCGAAGTACCTCGGCCCTGAATCGATGGAGCAGGAGGTGTTCGGCGTGTACCGCATCGACCCGGACGGCGCTCTGACGCGGATCATCACCGACGCCGGCAAGCCGAACGGAGTTGCTGTGTCCCCTGACCAGACGACGCTCTACGTGGTCAGCAACGACAACGGCAGTCATGCCTTCGACAGGCTACCGGAGGGTGCCGCGCCGCCACAGAAGGGCCGCATGGCTCTGCTGGCCTATGACCTGGCAGAGGACGGCTCGGCCACGTTTCGCCAGGTGCTGGCCGACTATACCCCCAACGACGGCCCCGACGGACTCGTGTGTGATGCTGAGGGCAATCTCTACGTCGCCGTGCGGGATGCGACTCGCCCGGGCATCTACGTCTATACGCCGGAGGGCGAAGAACGGGCCTACATCCCGACGCCGGAACTGCCGACGAATGTCGGTTTCGGCCGTGGCGCCACGTCGAAGACGCTGTATGTCACGTATGGCAACACGGCATCGGGAGGCGTCGGTGTGCTGGCGAAGATCGAGACGCAGCAGGAAGGGTACCAACTGCCGGCACTGCCATAGGCCGGAGCAGATGAACCGCGTCGTCATCATCGGCCCTGGCGGGGCGGGAAAATCCACGTTGGCCCGGCAACTGGGCGAGCGGCTCGGGATCGAGGTCGTCCACCTGGATCGTGTGTTCTGGCGGCCTGGATGGGTACGCGTGCCCAGAGAAGAACAGCAACAGCTCCTCCAGGAGATCTGCGACTGAGACCACTGGATCATAGACGGCAACCATGGCGGCACGATGCAGATCCGTCTCGAGCGGGCCGACACTGTGATATTTCTCGACCTCCACCCGTTGCGCTGCTGCTGGCGCGTGTTGCGTCGATGTGTGCGAGACTTCGGCAGGACCCGATTCGACCTGGCGCCGGACTGTCCCGAGAAGCTGCCGCCGCCGGTTTTTCTCTGGTGGATCCTGACGTTCCGACATCGTCGGAGTCCGGAGATCCGCCAGCGCCTGACGGAACTGGCTCCGTCGCCGGCAATCCATATCCTGCAGACCCCCTCTGACGTGGCGCGCTGGACCAGCTCGCCGCAGGCGAATCTGACGTGAAGATCGCACTGCCCGCCAACGATCTGTCAGACCGCAGGCTGGGGGCCTACGTTGCCATGGGCGTGGAAGCGTTGACAGTACCTCACCGCCTGAACACCGAATACGTGGCCCGCTCGCCGAAGCCCATGGTGCCGCCTGTTGGGCGCGGGCCGAGCGATGGGCAGGCAGCACCACCGCAGGCTTCGGAGCTACGACGAGTCTGCGCCCGGGCCCGGGAGTTCGGTCTGGAGCCGATCGCCACCGGCGTGGGACTGTCGCGGGACATCATCATGTGCGGCTCGGGGCGCGACGCGGACATCGCAACGTTTGCCGAGGCAGTGCGGGTGATCGGAGATGTGGGCATCGGCGTCATCACGCTCAACTTCACCGCGCTGCGCGCCTCCGAAGGCTACGACAGCCACCATGACGGCCGTGGCGGCGCGCAACAGCGAAACTTCGATGCTTCACGAGTGCAGGATCTGCCGCCGCTGAGAGATGTGGGCAGCCATTCCGCTTCTGACATGTGGCAACGTCTTGCCTGGTTCCTGGAGCAGACGGTACCCGTGGCGGCTGCCGCGGGGGTGCGTTTTGCCATGCATCCGAATGATCCCCCCGTCGAGCAGTTTCGTGGGGTCGCCCAGCCGTTATGTGACTTCGGGGCGATGCAGCGACTTGTCGAATCGGTGGACGATGCGGCCAACTGCGTCTACTTCGACAGTGGCGTGGCCACCGAATGGGGCGAAAATTCGGCGGACGTGGCCCGGTGGTTCGCCAGCCGTGATCGCATCGGCATCGCCCACATCCGCAACGTGCGCGTCCACGAGCCGCGTCTGCACTATACGGAGACCTTCATCGATGACGGGGATGCCGACATCGCCGCGGTGTTGCAGGTGCTGCGCGACTGTGGCTACGACGGTGGGATCGACCCGGATCACACACCCGGATTCACGATGGACGGCGAGGAGATGTGGATCGGCTGGGCGACCTCTGTCGGCACTTTACGGGGACTTAGATAGAACGGAGATCCAGTGCCGACAGGCCGATTCGCTGCGCGAATCTGCGGCAGGTCGGTTAGGGCGGGCACTTTACGGGGACTCAGATAGAACGGAGATCCAGTGCCGATAGGCCGATTCGCTGCGCGAATCTGCGGTCGGTGACCTGCGGGCGATCGCTAGGCCAGAATGACGTTGCGGATGTGATCGACGAGCAGGTCGACTTCGGTCTGCAGTCGGGAGAGGGCGTCGTCGGCATCGGCAAGGTGTTCTTCACGGCCGATGGTCTCCAGGTTCTGGGCGGCGTCGGCGGTGGGATGGGCCGCGAAGAGGCGCGCGGAGCCTTTCAGGGTGTGGGCTGCGCGCCGCAGTTCTTCGGCATTGCCATCTGCCATGGACTGGCGCATCTCCTCCAGCAGGCGTGGGATCTCTTCCAACAACAGCGCCGCCAGTTCGCGCAGGGTTTCTTCCTTGCCGCCCACGCCTTCGAGGGCATCCTCCCAGATCAACGGTGGACTGTCGTCGGCAACATTCACTGGCGCTGGCTCCTCGACTTCGACGGGCGCTGGCGCCGGCACGTCCGGCATCTTGCCCGCCGTGATCAGGTCGATCATCTCATACACCTGCCGTGCCCGGATCGGCTTGGGAATGTATTCGTCCATGCCTGCCTCCAGGCAACGCTCACGATCACCTTTCATAGCGTGAGCCGTCATGGCAACGATGGGGATATGCTCCCCCGTCTCGGACTCCCGGGTCCGGATCGCCGATGTCGCCTGGAAGCCGTCCATCTCCGGCATTTCAACGTCGGAGATGACCACTGCCGGCGGCTCGGCGCGGGCCATCTCGAGGGCCTCGGCGCCATGGACGGCAAGATCGACGCGGAACCCCTTGGCTTCCAGACTGATACGCAAGGCCTGGGCCTGCACCGGGCTGTCCTCGGCGACGAGGACGTGGACACCTTCAGAGGAGGGCGGGCTTTCAGTCATTGGGCGAGACGATCCTGCATCTGGCGCACGAAGGAATTGCCGGCAAAGGTGCCGCGTACCGCCTCGAAATCCCGCGCCTGTGTCTCGACGTCGCCGTCGACACCATACCCGTAACGGGCGACGGGGTCGTACTCCTTCTCGGCGTCGGCGAGCAGCTTCTTGACGAAGGTGGCCTCCCACTTGCGGTGGGCGGCGTCGAGTTCGTCCAGCTCCTGCAGGTTGAGTTCCCCGATCGCTTGTTCGTGCCGCGCCTGCCAGACGGCGTGGAGCCAAGCCCACTCGTCGGCCTCGTAGGCGAGGGCAGCTCCAGCGAAAGCTTCCTCCACGGCCGCCGTCGATGGCAAGGCACCGGAGACGATGTCCGCCTGGATGTTCTGCAGTCTTGTGCGTCCCATCAGCAGTCCTCCTACGTCGGTCCAATCCTCGCTGTAGAGCCCGTCGCCGGCGCCCAGTGCCTGGCCCAGAACGTCAGCATCACCGGCAGCTCTGGCCGCGGCGGCGCGAGCCAGGATCTTGCCCCGCAGGTAGGCCTCGATGCCCCCCGTGTAGTTGCGGGCGCTGCGGCGCAGCAACAGGCGTTTGATGATGACCCCCTTGTAGCGGATCTGGTCTACGTCTCTGGGGGTTTCCTCGTAGAGCGCATTCAGCGCTGTCTCACCGCGAATCATCTTGCCCACGGTATAGGGGTTGTAGATGTCGAAGTGGATCTGGTCGCGCCGTACAGTCGCCGTGCGCCGGTCGCGGGTGGGCCACTTGTCGCCGTCGCGGGCCAGGCCCACGGTGAACATGTTCATCGCCGGCGTGCACAAGGACTCGCCACCCTCCTCGGTGACGTACGAGAACGGCAGGTCACTGAGGTCGAAGTTGTTCAGGTGTTTGCCGATGATGACGCAGAAGGGGCCGACCACCGAGGGCCAGCGCATGTAGGAGAAGGAGCCGTTCTTGGTGCCGCGCTGGATGATGCCCTGGTGCACGGGACCGAGCTTGTACATGTGATTCGACTGATTCGTACCCGAGCCGGCATTGTAGAAGGAGTAGATGCCGGCGATCAGCAGGGTGCTCTTGTGATGCGTCACCGTGTAGGGGCCGGCAAAGACAGCGCAGGCCTCACCGTGGAAGGCTTCGGAATTGGCAAAGAACAGTGAGTTCTCGGCGGAGAACTGTTTGCCAAGATGGGCCCCCTGGCCGACAAACCCGGTGTGCATGACGGCGCCATCTTCGACGCTGGCTCCCTCGGCAAAGATGAAGTCTTGCGCGACCACTCCCGAACCAACCGTGGCTGGCGCGGCGTCTTCGGACAGGATGGTGCCGTTGCACAGCCGCGCGGCGCCGACGACACGCGCCTGAGGGCCGATGCAGACATCGATCACCTGGTCAACGTGTGCCACCCGGGCACCAGCACCGATATGGCCGCGATCGGCTGTGGCGGCAGCGGTCCTGGCGGCGACCATGGCCTCGAGGCGTGAGCTCAGTTCGGCGTCATGGCGGTGCATGGCCTGCAGATAGGCGAACTGGCTGGAAAGCTCGGCGAACAGTGTCACCTCCCGCCCCCCACCCTCGTTCACTGCCTCGGCGCAGACACCATGTCCGAAGGTAGCCCCCGGGCGCGTGACGACGGTGCCCACATCCGTGATCACCACGCCCGCATCGATGTCATAGTTCGCCAGATGTCCCCCGACGCGTTCCACGAGCAGGTCATCCCCGAGATCGCAGTCGACGATCGTTGCATCGGCGAGTCCGGCTGGCAGCTTCAGACCACCCTCGACTTCCACGTGGCCGGACAGCGAGCCGAGACGCACCTGGCCGACAAAGTGGACGCGGTGGACCCGGGCCGGATCGAAGCCGTCGGCCACGATCACGAGGGACCAGTCTTCGGCGCGGCAGCCATTGCCCTCCAGGATCTGGATCTGGGCCGGCGACAGGGGGTGGTGCTGGCTCATCTACGGGCTCCGTGAAGTGCGCTATGTGTCAATAAACGCAGGGATTTGTTGGTAGAAAGGCGAAAATGTAGACGGGTGTCAGACGCGCCGCAAACAAACCGGCACGTGCAGCTGCTTGCGGTTTTCACTCTTTACTGGGATACATTATCTTCTGCGTCTTGCGCCGGATCTCATTCCTCCCTCTCCCCATCAAGAGGCAGCCACACAACCCCATGGCAGGAAACATCAAGCTGCAGATCTGTGACAACGCCGCCGACGTCGCCATCCAGGCGGCTGCCGCCTTCGCCGAGCTCGTCCGCGCCCAACCGGATGCCGTGATCGGCCTGGCCACTGGATCCACTCCGGAAGCCTCGTACGCCGAGATGGCCCGTCTCCACAGAGACTCCGGACTGAGTTTTGCCGATGTCACCTCCTTCAACCTCGATGAGTATTGGGGCCTGGGCGGAGATCACGACCAGAGCTATCGCCATTTCATGAACGACCGGCTGTTCCAGCATATCGACATCAACCCCTGGAACACGCACGTGCTCAACGGCAAGGCGCGTTTTCCCGAGCTTGAATGCCGCTCGTTCGAGGATCGCATTCTCGCCGTGGGTGGCATCGATCTGTGGCTTCTCGGCATCGGGGGCAACGGGCACATCGCCTTCAATGAGCCCGGCAGTCCGGTCGATTCCCGCACGAGGCTCGTCAGTCTGACCCAGGAGACGATCGAATCCAACAGTGATGGCCGTTTCTTCAGTGATGCCTCCGAGGTGCCGCGTTGCGCCCTGTCGGCCGGCATCGGGACCATCCGTGAGTCCAGCTCCCTGATTCTGCTGGCTACCGGAGAGAAGAAGGCTGATGCCATCGCCGCTGCCGTGGAAGGGCCGTTTTCGGTCGACTGCCCGGCGAGCCTGCTGCAGGATCACGCCGACTGCACTTTCATCATCGACGCTGGTGCGGCGTCGAAGCTCACATCGAAGTAGAGAGGGAGACAGGATGGACAGGGACGACGTCAAGGCACGCGTCTACAAGGTGATAGCCAACGTTCTCAAGATCGACACCGGTCAGATCGAGGAGAGCCACTCGTTTTCCGCCGACCTTGGCGCTGAATCCGTGCAATCGGTGGAGTTGATGGCGGGGTTCGAAGAGGAGTTCGACATCGAGATGGATGAGGATGAAGCCCTCGGTGTGCAGGATGTGGGTGGGGCGATCGATTTCATTGGGAAGCATCTGGACTGAGGAGTAGAGAAGATGACGACGAAGTTTGAATTGCAGGAGACGGCTGAGCCCAACCTGCTCGATGAGATGTTTGACTATTCGCGGCCACCGAGGATTCAGTTCGACGGGCCGCTGGTCGAACAGATCGATGGCAAGCAGGTCTGCTTCGATCCGGCGGAGGCGCTGCAGCGGGATCTGGTGGTCACCGACACGACCTTCCGTGACGGACAGCAGGCGCGACCTCCGTATACCGTGGAGCAGCAGGTCAAGCTGTTCGACATGATGGCGAAGCTGGGGGGGCCCAACGGGGTCATCCGGCAGACCGAGTTCTTCCTGTATACGGCCAACGATCGCAAGGCCCTGGACGACTGCCGTGCCCTGGGGCACAAGTTTCCGGAGGTGACCTCCTGGATCCGTGCGGACAAGGGAGATTTCCGTCTCGTGAAGGAAGCGGAGGTGAAGGAGACGGGGATGCTGACACCTTCCTCGGACTACCACATCTTCTACAAGCTGAAGAAGGATCGTCGCAAGGCCTTCGACGACTACATCGAGGTCATCGACGCGGCCTGGGAGGCGGGCATCCGGCCTCGTGTGCATCTGGAGGATGTGACAAGGGCCGACTTCGACGGCTTCGTCATGCCCTACGTGTCGGAGCTGAAGCGTCGTTCTGAGCAGGTGCCGGCGGACATGCATGTCAAGATCCGCCTGTGTGACACCATGGGTTTCGGCGTGTCCACTCCCGGGGTCAAGTTGCCGCGGTCGATTCCGAAGATGATCCACCGCATGACACACGACATCGGCATACCGTCAGACTGCCTGGAGTGGCACGGCCACAACGACTTCCACAAGGTTCACATCAACGGTGCATCGGCGTGGCTGTACGGCTGCAACGCGGTGAACACGACACTCTTCGGCTTCGGCGAGCGCACCGGCAATCCGCCTCTGGAGGGTGCGCTGATCGAGTATATCGCCCTCCATGGTGATCTGTGTGGCATCGACACCCGGATGATCCAGGAGTTGGCCGACTATATGGCGTCCATCGGTGTCGACATCGCCCACAACTATCCATTCGTCGGTCGCGACTTCAACACCACACGGGCGGGTATCCATGCCGGTGGTCTGCGTGCCGACGAACGGATCTACAACATCTTCGACACCACCGAGTTGTTCGGGCGGCCGCCAAGGGTGTCCATCACCGACAAGTCGGGTGTCGATGGCGTCGCCCTGTGGGTGAACAACTTCCTCGGTCTCGAGGGAGATCAGAAGCTGTCGAAGATCAAGGTACACAAGGTGGCACGCTGGGTGATGGACCAGTACGAGGTCCACAGCCGCATGAGTGCCATCACCGACGAGGAGCTCGAGGAGCAGGTCAAGGAGCACCTGTCCGACCTCTACGCCGCGCGGATCAAGAAGGCCAGCTGAACACCAAGAATCAGCGGTCGGCATGGGCCCGTCCCGTCACTGCGGGGCGGGCCGTCTTATTTGTTGGCGGCGGGTGCAGAGCGCATCTTACTCGACCATGTCAGCCGACGTCGACCTCACCCCGGTGGAGCGTGCTGCCCTCGAGGCATCTCCCTTCGGAGTTCGCTACACGCCTGAGGAGCGCATCTCTACTCTCGTGGTGGACAACTTTCCGGCCCTCGGGAAGTTGGCAGCCCTGCGCTTTCTCGAATGGGTGCAGGTCAACCCCGAAGGGGTCGTGTCGCTGCCGACGGGCAAAACTCCGGAGCACTTCATCAAGTGGGTACAGCGACTTCTCGGTGGTTGGGATTCACCTGAGATCCGCGCCGAGCTCGAAGCCGGCGGCATCGACCCGGCACACAAGCCGGACATGGCAGGCTTGCACTTCGTGCAGATCGATGAGTTCTATCCCATCGACCCGACCCACGCCAACAGTTTTCACGCCTATGTGCAGAACTTCTACCTGAAGGGCTTCGGCCTGCGCCCGGAACGGGCACTGCTGATGGACTGCCGGACGATCGGACTGCACGCGGGGCAGACCCTGCAGTCCGTCTGGGGCGAGGTCGGCGTCGACCTGTCATTGCGCTATCGCGCGGCAGCGAGCCATACGGAGCAGATGCAGAAGGACGTGCTGTCCCGCGTCGACCAGTGGTGTCAGGAGTACGAGGACAGCATCCGGGCGCTGGGGGGCATCGGGTTCTTCCTCGGCGGTATCGGTCCGGACGGGCACATCGGTTTCAATGTGAAGGGCTCCGATCACCGCTCCACGACCCGGCTCACGGAGGTCAACTACGAGACCCAGGCCTCGGCTGCCGGCGATCTGGGCGGCATCGAGGTGGCCCGTCGATGTCTGGTGATCACCATCGGCGTCGGCACGATCGCCGACAACCCCGAGGCCACGGCGATCATCATGGCTGCCGGGGAGGCCAAGGCTCACATCGTCGCCGATGCGATCCAGCAGGAGCCCAACATCGACTTTCCGGCCACAGGGTTGCAGCAGCTGCCCATGGCCCGCTTCTACATTACTTCGGGCGCCGCCAAGCTGCTCGGGCGCCGCCGACTGGAACTGCTCGAGCAGTCTGCGGAAATCGACGACGCCACGGCTGAGCGCATCCTCGTCGACCTGGCGGCCTCCCGCCGTACGAAGCTTGTCGATCTTACCGACGATGACCTGGCGGGGGACGCCGAAGCCAGCGTCTTGCTGCGCCAGCGGCAGGAGTCCCGTGCCGAACTGACCACTGCCGTGTGCGACAGTCTGGTGGCCAAGATCGAACGCGGCTCACAGACGCTGACCGATACTCGCTTCCTGCATACCGAACCACATCACGATGACCTGATGCTCGGGTATCTGCCGTACATCGTCCGTCACACGCGCAGTGCGAGCAATACCCACTACTTCTCCTGCCTGACCGGTGGATTCACGGCGGTGACGAACGCTTTTGTAGTGGCCCACATCGAACGCCTGGCTCAGCGTCTAGACGGCGACGACTTCGGTCGACTCCTGGACGAGGGCTACTTCGAGCCGGACAGCCTCGAGGGACGCAACCGTGATGTCTGGCAGTACCTGGACGGCGTCGCTGCGCGCAGCGCCGACATGCGCGACGAGGGAGCTGCGCGACGCCTGTTGCGCAACCTCATCGCCATCCACGGCGACCGCGATAGAGATGCGGCCCGTACACGGCTGGACGGCCTGCGGGCCTACTTCGCCAGCCGCCACCCGGGGCAGAAGGACTCCCAGGATGTGCAGCAGCTGAAGGCCATGAGTCGGGAATGGGAAGCGGAATGTCTCTGGGGATACTTCGGCTGGGACTGCTCCCACATTCTGCACCTGCGTCTCGGGTTCTACACCGGTGACATCTTCACACCGGAACCGACGGTGGACAAGGACGTGCTGCCGGTGATCGATCTGCTGCAGAGGACGAACCCGGACGTGGTCAGCGTCGCCCTCGACCCCGAGGCCAGCGGGCCGGACACGCACTATAAGGTGTTGCAGTCGATTGCCGAAGCGCTGCGCCGGTACGAGAAGGACAAGGACCGGCCTGACATCCGGGTCTGGGGCTACCGCAACGTCTGGTTCCGCTTCCACCCCAGCGAAGCGAACATCTTCGTGCCGGTGTCGTTGAACATGTTCGCCATCATGCACGCGTCGTTCATGAACAGCTTCGTGTCGCAGGCCGAGGCCTCGTTTCCCAGTCCGGAGCACGACGGTCCCTTTTCCGAGCTGGCGCAGCGGGTACAGGTTGAGCAGTACGAGAAGATCAAGATCTGTCTCGGTCGTGAATGGTTCCACGAGCATCCGAGTCCGCTGATTCGTGGCACCCGTGGACTCGTGTTCGTCAACGAGATGGAGCTGTCAGCCTTCTACGAGCGCAGCCGTGAGTTGCGGCAGGCGGCCGAGGCCGGCTGAGGAGAGGTGGTGATTCATGCTGAGTGAGAAGATGGCAGCAGCCCTCAACGGGCAGGTCAACGTGGAACTGCAGTCCGCCTACCAGTACCTGGCGATGTCGGCCTTCTTCGAGTCGACGGATCTGAAGGGCTTCTCCCACTGGATGCGGATTCAGGATCAGGAAGAGCGCGCTGATCTCGCAATATAGAGCGACGGGCTCCGCTTCAGCAGATGTGTCCGGCTTCTACTGCCAGGGATTCTCACCATGATTCATGTAGGTGTTTGAGGCGGTTTCCTGGTATTCGGGGGCCAGCCCCAGGGCCGGGTTGGAGCCGTAGTATCCGGCGATGAAGCCGCCGCCGAAGGGAGCCGTGAGCTTGTCGATGTAGTCGCGGGCCGTGGCCTCGATGAGGGTGTGATCCCGCGTCTGCAGGGTTGTCTGAATGTCCACCGGGCTCTCGAAGTGCACCTTGCCGCCGTAGTTCTCGGACAGGTAGTCGATGCCGTGAATCTCCGGCTGATCGAACTGCAGGATGTTCACTCCGGTCTCGATCCAGTCGGGGATGATCTCCCGCACGAAGCCACAGGAATGCAGCCGGAAGCTGAGGCCACGGCTTCTGGCGGCGCCGACAACGCGTTCGTAGACCGGCTTGAAAAGTTGCCGAAACATGGCCGGGCTCATGAGCAGACGGTCCTGGGTGCCCCAGTCCTCACCGGAGGAGATGCCGTCGACGCCGATGTCGGCGTACCGGTGCACCTGCCGTTCCAGCAGATCGGCGATCCGGTCCAGAAGCGCCCGTACCCGGTCCGGTTCTGCGGCACAGTCCGTCAGGAAGATCTCCATGCGGCGCATGTAGCGGGCAATGTCGAAGGACATGCCGACACTGCCGTGCACGTAGTAACCCTCCTGGTGGTACTCCTTCACTCGTTCTGCTGCCTCTTCATACAGATCAGCCCGGTCCACATCCGGCCACTGGTAGGTTTCGAGTAAATCCCAGCCTTCTTCGATCACGCCCCGGTGCACCTCTCCCTTGGTGATGTTTTCCAGGCGGCGCCACTCATTCCCCCACTCGTCAATCATGTTCCAGTAGCCGTCGCGTTCCGTCCACGGTTGAGTTCTGCGGTTGGGTGCAGGTCCCCGGCTGACACCGCGGAAGTCGGAGGGGAAGCCGCCGCCCATGGCAAAGGGGATGCGCGGCGGGGCGGCAAAGGCCAGGCTCTGCTGGACGATTTCACGACTGGTGATCGTCATCGACTACTCCGGGGTGTGGATATACAGAACAGTATGGAGCACCTGCGGACAGTTGACATGTGGCAGGAATCGGTACAGGCTCACACGATGGATCGAGCAGTATCACACATGATCGGGGTCTCAGCAATGACGAAGAGAGAGCGATACCTGGCATTCGCCAACTTCCGGGCCGTGGACCGCGTTCCCCGCAGGGCGTCGTACACGCAGCACCTGCTGGAGGAACTGACAGCCCATCTGGGCCAGGACCCGGTGCGGCACTTCGACATGGATACCGGCGGTGGCGCCGGTCTGCAGCCCCCCGAGGGCTTCGTCGCTCCCGACTACTCGGTGTACCATCCGGAGCGCACGCCGGGTGAGGACGGCTTTTCCATCGATGCCCACGGCTGTGGCCATCTCAACCACGGCTTCTACCATTTCACCGAATACATCAGTCCCATGGCCCGGGCCACACGAATCGAGGAGCTCGAACAGTACCCCATTCCCAGCCGTGCCGACTGGCTCGACGACGGCATGAAGAAAGCGGCAGACGAGGCCCACGCCGCCGGCATCCACTCCCAGATCTTCGCCGGGCACATGTATGAGGACGCCTGGCAGGTCCGGGGGTACGAACCCTTCCTCGAGGATCTGTTGCTCAGGCGCGATTGGGCAGAGGTCGTGCTGGACAAGTTCTGCGATAACAATCTTCTCGTTGCCGAAGCCGCTGGCAGGGCCGGATACGACTGTCTGGCCACCGGCGACGACGTGGCCAACCAGAACGCGATGATGTTTCATCCCGACCTGTGGCGTCAGGTCATGAAACCCCGCTGGGCGAAGGTGATCGCCGCTGCCCGGGCGCATAAGCCTGACATCCACGTGTGGTATCACTCGGATGGCAACATCTGGGATATCCTCGACGATCTGGTAGAGATCGGTATCACCGTACTCAATCCGGTTCAGCCCGAGTGCATGGACCCGTTGGCGATCCGCAAGCGTTTCGGCAGTCGCCTGGCCTTCGACGGCTGCATCGGCACACAGACGACGTTTCCCTTTGGCACGCCGGAGGAGATGCATCGCACGGTGCGCGATCTGGGTGCAGCCCTGGACGCGGCCAATGGCGGTCTCATGCTGTCCCCGACTCACGTTCTGGAGCCGGAGGTGCCGGTGGCCAATGTGGAGGCCTTCTTCGAAGCCTGCAACACGCTCGTAGTCTGATCAGAACGCGGAGCGCTGCTATCTGGCGATCACCCGGGTGTCGGGGTTGGTCAGGCTCCAGACATACCAGTAGGTGTCGAATCCGGTGGCGGGACGCAGGTCAAGAGCTTCGGGGAACGCACGGTTCGACACGTCAAACCGATAGTTGTCGGCACCGCGTCGCAGCAGCCAGCTTTTCCCCTGTGGTTGCAACGTGTCGGCCGCTGCCAGCCACCAGGCGGCACTGCCCTGGAACGGCGAGTCGCCGGGACGTCTCCAGAGAAACAGCCGCTTCTCGCCGATCGCAACGACGGCGCCGCCGCCGATCCTGGTATGAGGTACGGCCCAGGATGTTCCCGCCTCGTGCAGACCGTAGAGCAAGTCCTTGTCGACGAGTCGGTCGTCCCCAGAGGACATCGAGCGGAACCCTTCAGGTGACGCGAAATATCGGTCGTAGCGTTGACTGAGCGTTGCATGCTCGTTGCCGTCGACGGACAGCACCCGTGTGTGCGGGTGACGATCACGCCAGTCGCCGTAGGTCGTCTTGTCGGCTCCCGGCACCACCTGCAGCGGTCGGCCCCGGTGCCTGCCCCAGATCGCCCTCCCGCTCATGATGGACCAGTACGATGTCGACTCGTGATCGATCATCACGAGACTCGCGTTCAACAGGCCGCCACTGGTATCAAAGGTGACCACCTCATCATCGATCACGCGGCTGTACACGACAGCCGTATTGGCCAGGGGTCACCACACGGCTGCCACGGGCAGCCCTCCGGCGGTGTGGTTGGCGATCTCGTGGGCGTTGAGCAGGTTGAGGTCGTAGGCAAAGGCCTCGTCGCCAGCAGCGAAGCCGAGGACCCAGGCGTCCTCCGGTATCTGTGCCTGGTCGACGGCGACGAACTCCGGATCGACGAGAGCCGGGATTCCCCCGTGGGGCAGCAACTGCTGAAAGCCGCCGACGGGAATGGGGTCGGGCAGCGCGGGCGACGGTTCGGCCGCGCCGATGCAGGGCAACAGCAGCAGGCAGAAGAGGATGACGGGCACGGGAGTTGTCTCCTGGCTGATCGGCGTCAGCGTTCGGGTTTCTCAGGATCGCGCAGGTAGAAGGCGGCCGTCGCCACAGATATCAGAGATACGGCGAAGACGACGATCCACGGCGCCAACGGATTCCATTCGTAGAGCAGTCCCCCGGCGACCGAGGCCAGCATGAGGGGCACGGTGATCAGGAAGCCGGTACCCGGACCGCCGACGCCACCGGAGGCGCCGCCGATCATCACCGAACCGCGACCGATAGCGGCCATCACCCGACCGCGCGTCGAGCTGGGGACGAGGTCGGCCAGCAGGGCACCCATAGTGGGGCTGAAGAAGGCGGCGATGACACCCACGGCGCAACGGATCAGCAATACGTGGACGAAGCCTTCGGCGAACAGAAACAGGGGAATCACCACGGTGGCAACCAGGGCGCCGAGGATGAAGGGCGATCGGCCGTAGCGGTCGGTGATGAACCCTGCCGGTATGGTGGTCAGATTGCGCAGTGCCACCTCCACCAGCAGGATCAGCCCCCACTGTGAGGAAGAGAGTCCAATATGGGTCTTGGCGTAGACGACCCAGAAGGGACTGGCAATGCCGTTGGCGATGAAACACAGGATGATGATGATGGACATGGCCCGCAGTGCCGTTGGAAACCCTCGCAGCAGATCCGGGATCCCGGCGTAGGAGCTGCGCAGTGTCTGCGTCAGGTTGTCGATCCGGATCGGCTCCGCCTGCGGCGGCCGGGTCTCGCGGAGGAAGAGCAGGTTGATGGTGGCGCCCAGGGCATAGGCGATGGCCATGGCCACATACAAGTAGCGCATGCCCGTCTCGACACCGTGGGTGTCGAGCATGGATCCGGCGACCCATGGCGCGAACAGGGCGAGAGCGCCGGACAGTGCCGCCATCGTCGCCAACCCTTTGCCGCGTTTCTCCGGCGGCAGGGAATCGGCCAGGATCGCTGACGACGCCGGGAAGTGGGTGACGGCGAAGCCCTGCAACAGCCGCGCGGCGGCCACCCATTCCCAACTGGGGGCGACAGCGTTGATGAGGATGACGGCGCTGGAGAAGTACCCGGTGAAAGCGATCAGCCGGGCGCGGCTCACGTAGTCGGCGAGGTAGCCGGCAACGGGAAAGACGAGCAGGCCACCGAGGGGGCCCAGGGCGTAGACGATGCCGATTTCGGCCGGATCGCCGCCGAGAGTGAGGATGTAGAGCGGGATGTAGGGGAACACCATGTTGCGGCTGAACATGCCGAGGCAGCCGGACACGGTGAGGACGAGGACATTCCCCCGCAAGAAGGAGAACGACTCTGTCAGTCTACTGACCGAAGCCCTCGCTGTCGAAATCGGCCTGAATCCGTCCGTCGTCTGCCGCGTTGGCATTGCCGAGGATGGCGACTTCGAGCCGTTCCTCGTTCGCCTCCGGATTCGTGATCGGGCTCGTGTAGGTGAGCAGGTAGAAGCTGTTGGACAGGTCCGTGATCTCTGCCTGAATGTCCAGAAAGATGTCCTGCAGCCCGGAGATGTCATCGGCCTCGAAGAAACCGTCTGTGCGGAAGGCCAGCTGCTGCAGCGGGGCACGGTCGAGGTCCGGTCCGTCGAGAGCGGCGACGTAGATCTTCTTGAGCTCTCCGTCGGTGCCCAGCATGGCGTTGACGGCGTCCTGGATCGTCAGATTCGGATCGGCATTGTGAAAGCCGTCGGTGAAGATCACCAGGCTGCCGTCGACGATTCTCTCCATGGTCACCTCATCCTGCCAGGTGTCGGCCACATCGATGACGGCGCCATAGAGATTGGTCGAGTCGAACAGTTCCTCTTCCTGGATAGAGGCCACGGCTGTGGCCAGGACAGCGGGAACGTCGGTAAAGTCCTGGATGAGCCGGGTTTCCCTGTCGAACACGTAGACGGCGATCTGCTGGTTGGCTGTCTTGTTGTTTATCAGGGCTGTCGCCGCCTGCTTGATCTGTGGCACCAGGCCGGCCACGCTGGAGCTCAGGTCGAGGAGGAGCACGATGGGAATCGAAAAGGGGATGGTCTCGGCGCTGATCGTCGCATTCGACTCGACGCCGATTTTGCGACCGTTCTCGGCAACGACAAAGTCCTCTGGAAGCAGGCCGCCAACGCCTCGTCCCGACTCGTTCTTCACCTGCATGAGGACGCGCACCTGCCTCGCCGTCGGGTCGACCTCGACGCCATAGCTGGTCATGGCCAGAACACGCTCCTCATCATAGGTGCAGCTGCCGTCATCCTTGTTGGCGCTGCGCGAGAAGTTGAGTCCGGCAATGTCGGTGCAGCCGCCGATCTCGGGTTGATCGGGAACGCTGATCGGATTGTCGTCACTCTGGCTGTCACAACCGATGCCGGCGATGACACCGATGGACAGCAGTGTAAGCAGCAAAGCTTTCATCTCATCTCTCACCCGTCGAATCGAATTTGAGGCCTGCTCTTCGATAACCCTGCCTTGGGAAGCCTGTCAAGGTCGGCGCTGATCGAACATCCGAGAAATGGGCGGTTACCCAAGCGCCTCGACTCGAGAAGTCAAAGGGCGACTTCTCTACGGCGGGTCTGAGCCGGGCCGGCGCTGATCGGACATCCGAGAAATGGGCGGTCAATCTTGTGGTTGCCCCACCGGCGTTTTCTCCACCAGCAGGCGCACCACGGCGCCGGGACCCTTGTGCATCCCTTCGTCGAGGTCGACCACCACGTCTTCGTAGTGGCGGATGCGCCAGCTGTCGAAGGCCCTCGGCAGCTGATTGGGGGTGACGAGCCAGGCGGAATTCCTGGGTCCGAACTGCCCCGTCGACGGCTGGTCGATGGTGAAGTTCTGCAGGAGGAAGAAGCCACCCGATTTCAGACCGCGTAACGCCCGCTTGTAGACCGACGTATCGTGGTAGTAGAAGTCGGTGATCAGGTCCCAATGGCCCTCACCCATGTCAAAGGTGTCCAGGTCGGCGACGATGGTGTCCACCGTGACACCGCGCTCAATCGCCAGGGCCAGGCACTTCTCCAGGCCCTTCGGCGATACGTCCACCGCCGTCACAGCAAAGCCCTGCTGGGCGAGGAACACGGCGTTCCGCCCTTCGCCGGCGGCCAGCACGAGAGCCGCCCCGGGGCGGAGTCTGCCCACGATCTGTCGCAGGAAATCGACCGGTTCCTTGCCGTAGACATACATGGGCCGATCGTACCGGCGATCCCATGACGTGCCCGGAGACTCGGTGGTCTGTGCCCGGCTCACCACTACGCCGAGGAGCAACAACACCGGTATCCAGCACCATCGCCGTGTCATCTGTTCCTTCAGTCCTGTCCGAGGGCCCAGTTGACGCAACCGGTGATGTGCTGGCGGAACCAGTCCTCGTACCACAATGCATCAGGATGGCCCAGGCCGGTGTAGATGACGCGCCCCTTGCCGAAGTTGTGACACCAACCCATGGCGTAGTCGTGATCCTCCCGGTTGCCTTTGGCCAGATCGACGCTGTCGTTGTCGATGCGCATCAGCACGTGGGTCCTGGCGCGGTCCCAATTCTTGAAGGTGTAGATCTCGTCGGTGACCTCGAAGCGTTCGCCGAGCATGCGCGTGGCGGGATGGCCGGTGTCCTCCACGAGGATCCCCACCTGCTCGTGCCAGGGATGGCCGTTGAAATACCCACCGATCATGGCGCCGTACTCCGGCCAGTCATACCCGGTGTCGGTGGCATTGTGAACACCGAGAAAGCCCTTGCCGTCGTTGACGAAGGCGATGATAGCGGCCTTCTGTTCCTGCGAGAAGTCGAGGTTGCCCGTGGTGGCGAAGACGAGTAGATCGAGCTGGCTCAGCGATTCGGCAGTCACCTTGTCGAGTCGATGTGTTGTCGACACCTTCCAGCCATGTTCGGCACCGAGTTGCTTGAAGGTGATCTCGCAATCGGGCAGATAGCTGTGCTCGTAGCCGGCGGAGTGACGCAGAACGAGTATGTTGGGCAAGGTTTTTCCTTTCGACGAGTAGCGGTCTCTCGTCGTCAACATATCAACCCTCACCTCGGGATACCAGCATGAGATTCGGCATCATCGGCTGCGGCTCCATTGCCGCCAACTCCTTTGCCCCCAGCCTCGTCCACTCCGACGAACTGGACCTGGTCGCGGTCTGCCGACGCGACGCTGACAAGGCACGGGACTTCGCGGATCGCTTCGGTGGCTGCGCCCACTACTCGACGGCAGCCGATCTCCTGGCGGACGAGGCGGTGGAGGCGGTGGTCGTTTCCACGCCCTCGGACACGCATTGTGAATACACCCTGGCGGCGGCTGCCGCGGGCAAACACGTGATGTGTGAAAAACCCATGGCCCTCGATCGGCACCAGGCACGGCGCATGGTCGAGGCCTGTCGGGACGCCGGGGTCGCCCTGGGTGTGGCCTATCGCCGACGGCTGTTTCCGCAGGTGGTGGAAGCCAGGCGGCGGCTCGTGGCCGGAGACATCGGACCGACAGTGTGCACGCGTTCGCACTACAGCGGTGGCGGGGGCTTCGGCAACCCATGGCAGCAGGAGCCCGGAGCCGGCGGGGCCCTGATGGAGATGGCCGTACATCGGATTGAGGTCCTGCTCAACCTGGCTGACAGCGAGCCCGTCGAGGTCTGCGGTCTGGTGGACACCGTGCGCTACAAGGACTGGAAGGTGGACGACTCCGACGCCCTGCTGCTGCGTTTCGCCGACGGCACCATCGGCGTGCACTCGACGATTCTCACTTCGAAGCCGCGACGCGATTCCGCCCAGGTGGATGGTACCGACGGTCGCATCGTCATCGACGGTCTGGAGTTCGGCGGCGAGTCGATCGAAGTGGAGACCGAAGCCGGACGGGAGCAGGTGGCGGTGACGCCGCTCGAGGCACCGTACTTCGATCTGCCCATGCTGGAGGACTTCGCCGCGGCGGCCCACCCCGGCCGGGAGCCGGTGTGTGACGGGATCACGGGGTACCGCGTACAGGCGGTGGCCGATGCGGCCCGTGAGTCGTCGGCCAGCGGCCAACGGGTTGCCGTCGAAGGGTGGATCGACTGATGACTCGCCCGAACGTGCTCTTCATCCTCACCGACGATCAGGGTCCGTGGGCGATGGGGTGCGCGGGCAACGACGAGATCCGTACGCCCGGTATCGACCGCATCGCCGCCACCGGCATGCGCTTCGAGTACTTCTTGTGCGCCTCGCCGGTGTGTTCGCCAAGTCGTGCCAGCTTCCTCACCGGACGGATGCCGTCGCAGCACGGTGTACACGACTGGATCCGCGAGGGCAACACCGGTCCAGAGGCAGCCACCTATCTCGAAGGCGAAGTGGCCTACACCGACGTGCTGGCAGAAAATGGCTACGCCGTCGGTCTGTCGGGAAAGTGGCACCTGGGCAACAGTCAGCTCGTGCAGCACGGTCACTCCCACTGGTACGTGCACCAGAGTGGCGGCGGCGACTACAACGATGCGCCGATGATCCGCAACGGGGAGCTGATCGACGAACCCGGGTATGTGACGAACCGGATCACCGACGATGCTCTCGATTTCCTCGACCGCCAGGCCACGGACGGATCACCGGAGGCGTCTCCCTTCTACCTGGGTGTACACTACACGGCGCCTCACTCGCCATGGACAGGCCACCCCCAACAGATCGTCGATTCGTACGCAGACTGCGCCTTCGAGTCCTGTCCCCAGGAGCCGATTCACGAGTGGGCGAAGGGGCACGGTCTCAGCGAGAGTTGCCTGGGGAATCGCCAGATGCTGCAGGGCTACTTTGCGGCCGTCACGGCAATGGACCAGGACGTGGGCCGGCTCCTCGACCGGTTGGAGGCTCTCGGAATGCGGCAGAACACCCTCGTCGTCTTTGCCAGCGACAACGGCTTCAGCTGCGGCCATCACGGCTTCTGGGGTAAGGGCAACGGCACCTTCCCGCTGAACATGTACGAGAATTCGGTGACCGTACCGTTCCTCGCCAGTCACCCCGGACACGTGTCTGAGGGTGTCGTACAGTCGGGGCTGTACGGGGCCTGTGATTTCTTTCCGACGCTGCTGCAGTATCTCGGTCTAGGCGAACCGGACGGAGGCGATCGTCCCGGCCGCAGCTTCTCCGACCTGCTGCGCGGGGCCACGAATGACGGTGGCCACGAAGCGGTTGTCGTCGACGGTGCGTCACGGTGTGCGGAGTACGGCGCTTCGCGTATGGTGCGCACCGAATCGTGGAAGTACGTCGAGCGAGGCGAGGCCCTGCCCGGCGAGCTCTACCACCTGGCCGAGGATCCAGACGAGCACCACAACCTGATCGACGACACCGGAGCCAGGACGTCTCGCAACGAGTTACACGGTGTGCTCACCGACTGGTTCAGCCGACATGGTGCCGGGGGCGATCGGGACGGACGACTCTGGGATGTCACCGGCGGGGGGCAGCTGCGCCCCGTGGGCGGCCAGCGGGAACGGGATGTATCACCCGCCTTCATCGGACACTGAAGCTGGAGACTACCATGGGTTTTATCGACGCACACGTCCACGTGTGGACGGACGACACGGCCACCTACCCCTTTGCCGCGCCGCATGTCGGCACGGAGAAGGTGCCGGTCACCTTCTTTCCCGAGGACATCCTGGGTCATGCAGGCCCCTGCGGCGTCGATCGTGTCGTGCTGGTGCAGATGAGCTACTACGCGGCCGACAATCGTTACATGCTGCAGGTGATGAAGGACCACCCCGGTGTGTTCGGCGGCATCGGCATCGTCGACTGGACCGGCGCCTCCCCTGGTGATGACATGAAACAGCTCGCCGATGAAGGCGTGTACGGCTTTCGTGTGTACGCACGCGACGAGTCCGTAGACATGTGGTGTGACGGCCCCGGGTTCACCAGCATGTTCGCCACCGGTACCGACCGGCGCCTGGCGATCTGTCCCCTCATCGGTCCGGACGGGTTGCCGGCCCTGGCGCGCCGGTGCGAACAGTTCCCTGAAACTCCCGTGATCATCGATCACCTGTGCCGCATCGGCGCGGGGGCTCCCGTGAACGACAGCGATGTCGATGCCCTGTGCCGGATGGCCCGGTACGAGAACGTGATGGTAAAGGTGTCGGCCTTCTATGCGCTGGGGGCGACGACACCCCCGTACCACGATCTGAGCCACCTCATTCGCCGTGTCGTCGAGGCCTTCGGGCCGGAGCGGCTCATGTGGGCCAGCGATGCCCCGTATCAGGTACAGGGCGAACACACGTACGCGGCGAGTGTGGCGCTGATCGAAGAGGGTCTCGATTTCCTAGGTACAACGGACCGGGAACAGATTCTGCGAGGGACGGCGGAGGGCTTCTTCTTCAGGCCGCCTGGGTGATGTCGACGACGAGCTGTACGTCATGCCGGGCCTCGGACAGAGGCGTGCGGCAGGCTTCCCCACGGGTGACGCAGGCGTGGAAGTGGCGCAGTTCGGCGACGAAGGGGTTTTCCCAATCGACGCCCGGATGCTGCTCGAAGGTCTGGCCTGCCCCATCGACGCCCCGGATCGTCACTTCGCTGAGCATGCCACGGGAGAACCCCGTGGGGTAGGAGAGGATGACGCCCCGGTCGGCGCTGTAGACCTCCAACGTTTCGCGGAAATGGCGGATGCGTTCCAGCTCCACCCAGGTGGCGGCACAGCGCGGACCCCCCTCCCATGCCAACACCGTCGTGATCCCCAGGCCACCGTTCCAGATCTCGGTGCTGGCAACACGGTCGGGCGGACCGAACAGCTGCCGCAGACCGTAGAGATCGTGGATCATGCTGCCCGCCAGATGGAAGAAGGCGGAGCGGATGGGATCGGCGACCTCGCCCAGGGCGCGCTCGGCATCGGCCTGACGTCGCGCCGCCAGGGCCGCACCACCCGAAGCTGGCAGGTCGTCGGCCGCCCGCAGGCGGAAGTGCGCCAGGTGGTGACGGTTGTCGGTGTGCAGGTGGTTGATCTGCGCGAAGCGCAAATCGTCCCGCATGCCGGCCACTTCGTGTTCTACCAGACGGAAGGCGGGGTCAAAGACCTTCATGTATCCGGCCTGGGCGACGACGCCGGCCTGTTGGGCGGCCTCGGCCATATCATCCACGTCCTGCGGCACAAAAGCCACGGGCTTTTCTATGAAGAGATGGCGTCTCGACGCCAGCACCCGCAGGGCGAGCTCCACCTTGGGATCGGACTGGCATAGCAGAACGGCGTCGAGCCGCTGCTCCAGAAAGTCATCCAGATCGACATGCCAGCTGTCGACGCCGTATTCGTCCGCAGCGCCCCGGGCGAGGGTGGCCGACACGTCGCAGACGGCGACCACATCGAACTCCTCACCGAGAAACGTCAGGTTCGGCAGGTGCTGGATCTGGGCGATTGCGCCGCAGCCGACAACACCGATGCGAAGTCGCTCCGTCACCCTCTGGTTCCGGCGCGCGGCGACAGCTTGTTCCACTGTTCAGCCATCTCGAAGAGCTTGTCGAAGGTGCGGTAGACACCGAACCACAGGATCTCGCGCTGGCGATCAGCGGTTTCGTTGTTGCGCGATCCCAGAGCCCGGGACAGGCGGGCCCCGGCCATACGTGCTTCCTCGGCGGCGTTCTGCGCCATGGTGGCCACCGACTCGGCGAGGTCAACAAAGTGATCGATGGACTCGTCGATAGGAATGCGGGACTCTTCCTGGTCGTAGGACGAGGAGGGCAGGAAATGTGTCGGTTTGCGCTCGCCGTCCTCGTCGCGCCCCGTGTGTGTCGGCTGGATGTGGGGCGTGACGGAGAGATACATCGTCATCGCTTCGTCGCCGATGACGCTGACCTGGTGTGGCTCGTCGACACGGGCCACACACATCTGTCCCGGACTCAGCTCGGCCACCTCGCCGGAGATCTCGAAACGTGCCTTGCCCCGGAGGATGAGGAAGATCTCGTGGCCCAGGTCGTGGCTGTGCCGATCAGCTACGGTGCCCGGCTCCATGCGCAGGAACCGGGAGCGGATCTGCGGCGAGACGAAGACGTTGCGGATGTCGTTGCGGTAATCGAAAACTTCCAGTGCCATGGTTTCCTTCAGTCCAAGTAGTCCATTTCGGGTCGCAGGTCCCAGCGACAGGTGTCGTCGGGCTGCACGTGGCGGGCCCATCGGCTCAGAATCGGCAGGTCGGTCCGGCGATGGGCCATCTGCCGGCGGATCGTGCCCGGGTCCCAGCCGTCGAGCACAAGTTGCGTCAACTCGTCACGGATGTCTGCACAGCCGGGGTCTGCGGCACGGTCGTGGGTCTCGCGCGGATCGTCGGCCAGGTTGAACAGCTGGCAGGGCTGGCCGTCGTAGAAGTTCAGCTTCCACTCCGCCCGACGCACCATGCGTTGCACCACACCCTCCTCGCCGGTGGGTCCCCCGGCGCCGGCACCGTCGAGGCAGAACTCCGAGAAGGCGATGTCCTCCCAGGCCGCTGTCTGCGGCGAGGTCAGCAGCGGCAGCAGACTGCGGCCCCGTGAGTGCGGCAACGGCGGGCAGTCGAGAGCGTCGAGCATGGTGGCATTCAGGTCCAGGCCGCTGCAGACACGCGCACAACGGTCCCCCTGCGGCAGTCGACCCGGCCATGACAGGATGGCGGGAACACGCGCGGAGTCCTCGTAGAAGGTCTGCTTCCACCACAGGCCATGTTCCCCCACCTGCTCACCGTGGTCGGAGGTATAGATGATGAGGGTGTCCTCTTCGAGGCCGTTGGCGCACAACGCCTCCAGGATCTGGCCGATGAGGCGGTCCATGCAGGTGACCAGTGCCCAGTAGGCGGTGCGGGCTCGGAGGATCTCATCCTCGGCGACCTCGACGATGCCGCAGCCCTCGCGCCAGGCGCGGATATGGGGATGCAACCGGTCGCTGAAGGGCTCCGGTGTGCGCGGCATCGTCATGCAACCCTCGTAGAGGGCATAGTCCTGCTGGCGGGCGACGAAGGGCTGGTGGGGAAGCATGAAGCCGACGGAAAGCGAAAAGGGCTCGGTCTCCTGGCCGGCGCGCCGGCGAACGCCGTAGCGGTCGAGCCAGTGCACGGCGGCGGCGGTGACATCCTCGTCGTGGACCTGATAGGCCGACTGGCCGGGACCGGACCTGGTCAGACTCACGCGCGCCGGACCGGCGGTGCCGCTCAACTGACCGTGGTCGGCGCCGCGTCCCCCCGGCTGGTTGGGACCGTGATCGCCTACCAGACGCTCCGCGTACCCATGATATTGGTCCGGCCCCACTGCATGCATGCGGCCCACCAGCGCCGGTCGGTAGCCGCCGGCGCCCATGGCGTGCGCCAGCGTGGGAATGGCGGAGTCCAGGATGTGGCTGTTCGTCCACACCCGATTCTCATGCGGGTAGCGGCCTGTCAAAGCCGACATGCGGGACGGCACGCAGATCGGCGAGGGGCAGTAGCAGGCGTCGAGCAGGACACCTGCCTCTGCCAGCCGGTCGAGGTTGGGCGTCTGTACGAGAGGGTCCCCGGCGGCACCCATAACGAAGGGGCTGTGCTGGTCGGAGTGGATGTAGAGCAGATTCGGTCGTTGGCTCATGTTTCGTCCTCGAACGGGCCGCCAAGGGTAGGCAGGCGTACCGGCGTCAGGCAAGGCACGAGTGTTGCCAGTTTCCGGGCCGAGGGTTTCATTGGCCGGATGCGAATCGGAATCACCGGCGGCGCCGGACACGTAGGCAGCCTGCTGCACGACGGTCTGGGAAATGAGCACGATATCGTGCGCTTCGATCGTACGGCGGCCGATGGTGTACGCGCCGTGCGCTTCGACCGGGCAGAAGAGGTCGATGGCCTGTTCGACGGGTTACAGGCGATCATCCACCTGGCCGCCGATCCCAGTCCGGAAGCCGACTGGGACAGCGTCTGCCCCAACAATGTGAAGGCCACCTACCAGGTCATGGAGGAGTGCCGTCGGGCCGGCGTCGGGCGGGTGGTCTTCGCCTCGACGAACCACGTGATGCACGGTCACTCGATCGCGACGACGCCGGAGACCCTGGACCCGTCGAAGAAGCTGTCCATGACAGCAGCAGATCCACCGAACCCGGATTCTCTCTATGCCGTGTCCAAGCTGTTCGGCGAACACCTCGGCAAGCTCTACAGCGAACGCTTCGGCATCGAGTTCGTCGCCATGCGGATCGGCTGGACAACCAGAAGCGACGACCCCGGACAGCAGAAGGGGACACCGTCTGCAGACTACATGCGTGCCATGTGGCTCAGCCATCGAGATTGTGTGCAGATTTTCGGCAAGGCGCTATCGGCCCCGCTGCGGTTCTTCATCGCCTACGCCACCAGCGACAACACCCGGAAGGTCTTTGATCTGACGGAGACGTGCCGCGTCCTCGACTACGAGCCGCAGGACAATGCTGAACCAGCCTTTCTGTGAGTCTTGACCTGGCTGTCCGGGGTTTTGCCCCCGTCGTCGAGCGTATCCACGCCGTCAGCCATCAGCAGCGGGTCCTGGGAGAGGTGGCGGGCATGCCTGTGCTGGCTGCCCGTGTCGGCAACGGCGAGCCCTCGGCGCTGCTCATCGCCGGGACCCATGGTGATGAGCCGGCCACGGTGGAAGCGGCCCTGCGCGTGCTGGAGCGAACGGCATGGTCTCCGGGTCTGTGCCTTGATGTGCTGCCCTGCACCAACCCCACAGGATATGTTCGAAATACTCGCGAGACAGCGCAGGGGGTCGACATCAACTGGTCCTGGGATCGGGCCAACGTGGCCGAGATCGAGCTGTTGCGAGGGTTTTTGCGGGGGCGCAGTTATCGCTTCGTCCTCGATTTTCATGAGGACTGGGAGACGGAGGGATTCTACCTTTATGAACACCGGCACGGCGTCGCGGCCGCGGGTCACCGCATGATTGCCGCTGTGGAGACAGTCTGTGCGATCAATCGCGATGACGAGATCGAAGGGTGGCCGGCGCAGGACGGCGTTGTCACGGCCGATACCTCCCGCGAGCGGTTGGATCGGGGAGATGGTTTCCCTCTCGTCCTGCTCCGCGACCACACGCCGCACAAACTGACCACCGAGACACCAACGGAACTGCCGATGGAACCACGGGTGCAGGCACACCTGGCCGCCCTCGACACGCTGCTGGACCACTATCTGGACGACGACGGGGAGCAGGGCTGAGTGAGCAAGGAGCGGAAGACAGAAGCGACCGTGGCACCGACAACCCTCAACCGTGTCATCGGCTTGCTGCAGCATGACCGGGCCCGCTGGGGGGCACCGCTGGCGGCAGCCTGCGTGGCCCTGCTGGTCTGCAGCTGGACCTTCGATGCCAAGCTCAGCATCAGCGGCGACAACACGGAGTTCGTCACCCTGGCGCGATCCCTGGCCGCCGGGGATGGCCTGACCTACACGAACCGTCCCGAGCCGCGGGTGGCGACGAAATACCCCTTTGGTCTGCCGCTGCTGCTGGCGCCGATGGCAGCCACTTTCGGCGGCTGGGAGGGACCGGGCAGTGGGACGCCCGACTGGGTGGCGATGAAGTGGGTGGTGGTGCTCACCTTCGCCGCCGGCATGGCGTCCTTCTATCTGCTGGCCCGTCAGGTGGCAGGAGACCTGGGAGCCGTGGCGGCCACGGCCCTGGCGGTGACGAACCCCCGTACCGTGGACTACGCCCACCAGGTGATGTCCGAGGTGCCCTTCCTGGCACCCTCCCTGCTGGCACTGTGGTGTCTGCAGCGGGGCATCGATCGAGAGGGCTGGCGGGACAACCGCTGGCTGTGGGCCGGCGTGGCGGCGGCGGTTGTCGCCTACTACGTACGCAGCGTCGGCATCGTCCTCATCGGGGCTCCCATCGCCCTGCTGCTGTGGCGCCGCGACTGGCTCCGGGCCGGGTTGATCGCCGGTGTCAGCTTCGTGGCCATGCTGCCGTGGATGCTGCGCAACAGCGCCGCCGGGGGGGGTAGCGTCTACCTGAAACAGCTGGTCCAGGTGAACCCCTACTTCCCCGAACGCGGTCTGCTCGACGCCTCGGGACTGTGGGAGCGGATCGCCGGGCATCTGCAGTTTTATCTGTCAGAAGGACTGACGGCTACGCTCTGGCCGAGTTTGACGGTCACACGTTCGGCAATCACACCGGGATCAATGGTGATGCTGGCCCTGCTGGGAGGGTTCGCCTGGCGCTGCATCCAGCGGCGGCAGCACCTGCTGCTGCTGATCTACGCGGCGTTCTTCCTCGGCACCGTCCTGTTGTGGCCGTGGCCCGGGGATCGCTTCATCCTGCCGCTGGTGCCCGTGCTGTTGTTGTTCGGTGTGAGTGCTGTCGCCGACGGCGTCGGCTGGCTGCGGGCGAAAGGGGCGGGTCCGACGGCCTTCGTGCTGGCCGCCGTGCTGCTGGGACTGGCTCTGGATGGCAACGTGCGCGGCAGGGCACCGAGATCCGCCAGCGGGCAGGCGAACTCCCTCGTGCAACTGGCCCGCGCCAGCCAGGCTGACTATCGACCGGAGTGGCGCAATTACCTGGAAGCGGGGCTGTGGCTGCGGGCCAACTCTCCCGAGGACGCCATCGTCAGCTGCCGCAAGGCGTTCTGGTTCCATGTCGTGTCCGGTCGACGGACCATGGTCTACGCCTTCAAGGAACCCCACGAGGTCGTGGCTGATCTCGAGGCCAAGGGCGTCGACTACGCCATCGTCGAACAGCTTGGGTACTCACATACCGGCCGTTTCCTGGTGCCCGCCCTGCAGTCGAATCCGGATCGTTTCCCCATCCTCTGGCACCGACCTGACCCCGATACGTACGTGGTCGGCATCAACCACGAGTAGACTTCACGCGGGCACCGGCGCATCCGCCCGCACCAACCCTTCCGCTTTCAGTTCTGCCCAGTAGTCGGCGGGGATCTCTTCCTTCAGCAGGTCGAAGTTCTCGACCACCCGCTCCGGGCGGCGTGTTCCGGGGATGATGGCGGTGATCACGGGATGGGCCAAGGCGAACTGTGAGGCCGCAGCCTTGATGTTGACCTGATGTCGCTCGCTGACCTGCTCGAGTTGACGGGCTTTGGCGATCACCTCGGCGGGAGCATCGACATAGTTGAACTTGGCTCCCTCCTTGGCGCCCTTGGCGAGGATGCCGCTGTTGTAGGTGCCGCCGGCGAGGATGCCGATGTTCTTCTCCGCACACAGCGGCAGCAATTCGTCGAGGGATTCCTGCTCGAGCAGGCTGTAGCGACCGGCCAGCAGGAAGCAGTCGAAGTCCCCGTCGCGGCCGAAGTCGGCCAGCATCTCCCACTGGTTCATGCCGGCGCTGACCCCTGAGATCAGGCCCTGCTCGCGCAGGCTGGCGATGGCGGGATAGGCGCCGGAGATGGCGCCCTGGTAATGATTGTCGGGGTCGTGGATGTGAAGTACGTCGACACGGTCGAGCTGCAACCGCTGCAGGCTCTCCTCGAAGGAGCGCATGACACCGTCGCGGCTGAAGTCGAACACCGGCTTGAAAGGTGGCGGGTTGTCGTAGATGTCCTGACCACGATCGTCGCCCGGTTCCACCGGGTCGAGAACGCGACCTACCTTGGTGCAGAGGACGAAGCTGTCGCGAGGGATCTGAGACAGCACATGGCCGACTCGGTGCTCGCTCTTTCCGGAACCATACAGCGGCGCTGTGTCGAACAGATTCAACCCCAGATCGAGGGCCTGCTGGACGACGGCGTGGGCCTGCTCGTCGGGGATATCACCGAAGAGTCCGCCCAGGGCGGCACACCCCAGGCCCAGGCGGGTGACCTCCAGTCCCGTGCTTCCGAGTATCTTCTTTTCCAGTGGATTCATCGGTCTGTCTCCATTTGGGTTTCAACCGGTAATATAGAAGGTCGACGCCTTGACGCTCCGCGATACGGGAAGCTACTGTTTCTCACTGATGGCACTCGGGCTTGTGGCCTGTTTCGAGGGGCCGCCGGACCCGGTGTCACTGCCGGTACCCGTGGAGGTCGGCAACCAGGGGCTGGTCCAGATTCCCGCCGATCCCGATTCAGGTGTGAACTGGCGGCAATGGAGTGCGACAGTCTTCGACACGGCCCGCCGGTCGCAGCGCCCCGTGCTGCTGTACGCCGCCAGGATCGGTTGTGATGGACTGTTCGCCGGTGACGATCCTCTGGCCCGTTGGCAGGCGGAGACACGCTATATCCCCGTGAGAATCGATCCCGACCGACATCCTGCAGTGGCCCGGCGCTACGCGCCGGCGGGTTGTCCCTCTCTCAGTATTCTGCTGGAGGACGGACAGGAGATCATTCGGGCCACCGACATGCGTCGGCAAAACGTGCCCTTGCTGCTGTCCCGGATGCACGAACATCTGCAGAAGCGTCGTGACGTGGTCGAAAAGGAAGTAGAGCCATCGCCTGCCCGGCACGGGTCGCAGACGTACCGGCTGAGCGTTGCCGCCGCGCGGACGTCGGTGGTGGCTGCCTATGACACGCTCTATGGCGGGTTCGGCGGACCCTATAAGTTTCCCGAGACACAGGTGCTGGCATTCTTGCAGGAACTGGGGACAGGTGAAATCGAAGACGGCGCCAGGAAGATGCTGACGCGTACGCTGGACGGCCTGCTGGCCGGTCCGCTGTGGACCACCGATGTGCTGGTTATGTCGCACACGCCGGATTGGCAGACACCACGCTACGAGGCCCATGCCGCCGATCAGGCCGGACTGCTGACCGTGCTGGGGAAGGCGGCGGCCGGAAGCGCCAACTACCACCATGCCGGCCAGCGGCTCTTTGACACCATCAGCGCGCACTGGTTCGACGCCGGCACGGGTGCCTTCCGATCCCGTCGCCTGGCCGGCAAAGTCGATGAACCGGGCTGGCAGGATCCGGTGATACAGGCAGATGCCAACGCGCTGTTGATTCTTGCCTGTCTGCGGTCGGGGGAAAGCCTTGACCGCGAGGACGCGGCGCAGCGACTGGCGTCGATGGCAGGAGAGACTCTTCTGCGGGAGCTGGTCACCACCGAGGGCGTGGTGCGCCATGCGCTGATCGACGATACGCCGGCAGGTCTGCTGCGCGACCAGATGCTGGTGGCCCTCGCTTTCGATGAACTGGAACGACAGACAGGACGCGGTGAATTCGGCGAGGCGGCGACGCGGGTCATGAGCTGGGCTGACGAGCATCTGTGGGACGAGGCGACGGGTGCTTTTGCGGATGCCCCGGTACAATCCTGGCCGGAAACCTGGACGAGTACCCCCGATGAACATGACGATCGCGCCCCCTCCGGGGTCGCCGTTGCCGCCGAAGCCCTCGCCGCCGTCGGTGATCCGGTTCGCGCCCTCCGTGTGTTGCACGGGATCCGTCTGACCTCACCGACCGGCCGTCGGCAGGCGGCCGCTGCCCGGCAGCTGCTGGTGTTGGAGGGCTCCCGGTGAAACTGCTCGTTACCGGAGCCCATGGTCTGCTCGGGCGGGCCCTGCTGCAGGCTGACTGGGGTGCCGACGTCAAACGAGTGGGCTGCGGCCGTCACGCCGACCCGGTAGGCGACGTATCCTGTCATGCCGTCGATCTCACCGATGCCGACGCCGTGGTCGAGCTCTGGCGGCAGTTGCGCCCGGACCGCGTCATCCACACCGCGGCGTTGACGGATGTCGATCTGTGTGAAACCGAACCCGAACTGGCGCGTCGCGTCAATCGGGATGTCGTCGCCCATGTCGTGGCAGCCAGTGCTGAGGTTGGCGCCGGGGTGGCACACCTGTCCACGGACTACGTGTTCGACGGTCAGGGCGGACCCTATTCTGAACAGGACAGTCCAAGGCCGCTTTCCGTGTACGGTCGAATGAAGCTGGAGAGTGAGGCCCTTGTCCTCGACGCCGGCGTGGAAGGTCTCGTCGTGCGTACTCTATGGCTGTATGGCCACCTGCGTTCGGTGCGTCCCAACCTGGTGACCTGGCCTCTGGAGGCCCTGGCTCGGGGCGAGTCGATGCGGATCGTAGCCGACCAGTGGGGGAACCCTACCTATGTTCACGATCTGGCGAGAGCTCTGGTGGAGTTGAGCCGCCGCGGTGTGGCCGGACTGTTCCATATGGGAGGTTCGACTTTCCTGACTCGTGAGGAACTCGTGCGCCACGTGGCAGGTCACTTCCACCTGGACACTTCCCATGTCGAGGTGATAACGACCGCCCGCGCCGGCCAGGCCGCCCCGCGGCCCCTGCGCTCGGGTTTGCGGACCGATGCCATCGAAGCCGAGCTCGGTTGGACCCCGGCGAGTCTGAGCGAAGGTCTGGAGCGCATGGCGGCCGACACCGTTTTCCGCCAGGATTTCGCCCACCTGGTTGACCCCGAACCCTGACGTAGGTTGAGAAGGAAAGCCCTGCCGTGACCGACAAGCTGTCCGTGTCCCTCGTGACACCGACGTACAACGAGTGTGAGAATGTCTCGCTCCTGGCGGAGGAGATATTCGGCCTGCTGGCGTCCTGCGACGACATCGACCTCGAGCTGATCATCGTCGATGACAACTCTCCAGACGGAACCGGCGCCGCTGCCGAGGCCCTCACGGATCGCTACCCTGTACGCGTCGTACATCGGGCCGGAAAACTGGGTCTCGGTTCGGCTGTCATGGAAGGTTGGAAGCTGTCGGACCGACCATACCTGGGCGTCATCGATGCCGATCTGAGTCACGATCCGGAGATCCTGCCCGGTCTGATCCGCGGCCTCCGCCAGCACGACCTGACCATGGGCAGTCGTTTCGGCGAGACCAGCCAGGTCGAGAAGTGGGCCCTGCACCGCAAGCTGATCTCCGTCGTCGGCGTCGGCATGGCCCGCGTGATCACCGGGGCCGAGGATCCGCTTTCCGGTTACTTCTGCCTGCGCCGGGAGGTGATCGAGCAAGGTTTCGAGTTGACGTCGAAGGGCTACAAGATCCTGCTCGAAATCCTCGTGAAAGGGCGATACGCCTCGCACACGTCCACCCCCTTCGTGTTCCGCAACAGACAATTCAGCGACAGCAAGTTGAACTGGCGCGAGCACACTCTGTTCCTCAAGCAGATTCTCGTGTTCGGGGTGCGCCGGCTCCTGGGGCGCAAACCCGGCTCGTGAGCGGCACCGTCGACAGGCCCCTCGAGGCCGAGGCTGTCACCGTACAGACGACGGAGTTCGACCTCAGCGTCGTGATCCCCAGCTACAACACCCGGGATCTGATGGAGCAGGCCCTGCGCACCGTACAGGAGGCCTCCGGCGACCTCAGCGTCGAGGTGATCGTTGTCGACAATGCCTCGCGCGATGGCAGTGCCGACATGGTGGCCGAACGGTTCCCCGAGGCGGAGCTGATCCGCAACGAGCGCAACCTCGGGTTTGGTGGAGCCAACAACGCGGCCTTCGCGCGCGCGCGCGGACGTCATGTGCTGCTGCTGAATTCCGATACCATCGTGCGCCCGGACACGCTCAGTACGCTGGTGAGTTTCATGGACGAGCACCCGGAAGCGGGGGCCGCCGGGTGTCGGATCCTCAACCCCGATGGCTCCCTGCAGCTCGACTGTCGGCGCGGGTTCCCCACGCCTGCGGCGGCATTCTACAAGCTCACGGGCTTAAGCCGGATGTTTCCGCGCAGTCAGCGTTTCGCCCGCTACAACCTCACATACCTCGATCCCGACGAGATGAACGAAGTTGATGCCCTGTCCGGGTCGTGCATGATCGTCCGACGTCAGGTGCTGGAGCAGGTCGGGGGTTTTGACGAAGCCTATTTCATGTATGGCGAGGATCTCGACTGGTGTTTCCGCATGCGCGAAGCCGGCTGGAAGATCTACTACACGCCGACGACGGAGATCATCCATTTCCGCGGCGAGAGTGGCCGTACCGAGTCGATGCGGATTCAGTACCGCAAGAACGAGGCGATGGCGATCTTCGTCAGCAAGCACATGCGCCAACGGTACCGCTTTTTTCCGGTCGCTTTGCTCCATGCCGGCATCGTGCTGTACGGGCTCTATTCGTTCGCCGTGCCGCTGGCCCGCAAGATGGTGCTGCCCGCCATCGATGGGTTGCTCGTCCTCTTTGGGGTCCATCTGGCCGTGGCGCTGCGCTATCACCCTGATCTGACGCCGCTGATCAGTGCCCTCGAGCGTGTCAGCCTCGGTTTCGGTCTGGACGTGCACCCGACCCGCTGGCTGGAGCCCCCACCGTACTCAGAGATACAATGGTTGTTCGTCTACGCGGCGCCAGCGGCCATCTGGCTCGCCTGTTTCGCCGCCCTAGGCCTCTACGATCGGCGGCGTTATTCGCCTGGCTGGGCGGCCATGGCGGTAACGATCGGCTTCGCGGGCGTGATCACCACCGTCTTCTTCTTCAAGGATTACAATTTCTCCCGACTGGCGGCCGGCGCCGCCTGGGCGGCGAATACGGTGATGATTGCAGGCTGGCGCCTGGGGGCTCGCTGGCTGACCCAATCGACGTCGGGACGCCGGCTCGGCCGCCGGAGGATTCTGGTGGTGGGCACCGATCCGGCAGCCAGGCAGTTCGTCGAACGTCTATGCGCCTGGGGGGGGTTGGACAGCCAGATCCTGGGTTTTGCCGGGGACAGCAGTGAGCGGGGCCGCACCGTGGCCGGACTGCCCGTCGTCGGTCTGGTGGAGGACCTCGGGGCCCTCGTGCGGGAGTATGATGTGGACGAGCTGGTGTTCACGCCGGCCAGCGTCACCGACGCCTTGCGACACGCCCGCGAAGGCACCCGCCGCCGCCGTCTGCGCCAGATGCTGCTCACCGGCGATCTACCCGATGTGGGAGGGCCGACACCGGCGTCGGTGGACGATCTGCCCCTGGTTGAGATCGCCGCCGGCGGGTGACGGCTTGATCCACCCTTCGGCAAGAGCCTACATTGAAGAGTCCTGTTGGAGCGTAGACTGACGTAGAGGTGAGAGAATGACTGAACAGGCATTGGCGGGCGGCAGGTCGATTTCGCTGCCCATGAGCAAGGCGCTGGAGATCAGCCTGCGGAGCCTCAAGATCCGCTTCGGCCGCTCTCTGATCACGACCAGCGGCATTATTCTGGCGATCGCCTTCCTGATGTCGGTCTGGAGCCAGAACGAGATCATCGGATCGCTGCGCGACGCCAACAAGAGCGAGATCAACCTCGAGTTGCAGAAGAATGGTATCGAGACGTTCACCGCCGAAGGCGCCGCCGTCTCCGAGGAGGCCCTGGCACGGCTGGCCGAGGAGAGCTCGAAACAGACCTGGCTCATCAGCCTGTCTCTGCTGGTCTGCGTCGTCGGCATCGCCAACGCCATGTTGATGTCGGTGACTGAACGATATCGAGAAATCGGCACGATGAAGTGCCTTGGGGCTCTCGACTCCTTCATCATCAAGCTGTTCCTCCTGGAATCAACCTTCCAAGGTCTGGCAGGCACGATCGCCGGCATTGTTGTCGGCCTGGTGATGACCCTGATGCTGGCCCTGATCGACTACGGTGCATTCGTTTTTCAGTATTTCCCGGTGGGCGGCATCGTGCGATCCGCCCTGGCCGCTATCATTTCCGGTACGGTGCTGTCGCTGATCGGCGCCATGCTGCCGGCCTACAAGGCGGCCAAGATGGAGCCGGTCGAGGCCATGCGTTCCGACACCTGAGAGAACAGCGATGACAGAGACGACAACGGCACCCGCCGAAACAGCCCAGACCGGGCACAGCGCGGGAGACGAAGAGCAGCGCACCGTCGTGCGTACCCAGCAGGTCAAGAAGGTCTATACCATGGGCGACACCAAGGTGCATGCCCTGCGCGGTGTAGATCTCGAGATCTACGCCGGTGAATACCTGTCGATCATGGGACCTTCGGGTTCGGGGAAGAGCACCTTCTTCAATATGGTCGGTGGTCTGGACAAGCCGTCGGCGGGCAAGGTCTACATCGATGAGGTCGATGTGGCTCAGCTCGATGCCTATGAGCTGGCTTGGCTGCGCTGCCGCAAGATTGGCTACATCTTCCAGTCTTTCAACCTGATCCCGGTGATGACAGCTCTCGAGAACGTGACCTTGCCGATGGTCTTCGCCGGGCTCACGAGTGACGAATCACGGGACAAGGGCATCGAGCTGCTGAAGAAGGTCGGCCTCGGCGAGCGGCACTCGCACAAGCCCTATGAACTGTCCGGCGGCCAGCAACAGCGCGTCGCCGTGGCCCGGGCACTGGCCAATGACCCGGCGGTGGTTCTGGCCGACGAGCCGACGGGCAATCTCGACCTGAAGACAGGGACCGAGATCATCGAGTTGCTGCGCGAGATGAACGAGACTCAGGGCGTCACAATCATCTCCGCCACGCACGACCACAAAATGCTCAGCGTCTCCGATCGTGTCGTGTGGATCAAGGATGGACAGAAGGATCGAGTCGCCCTGCGTGAGGATCTGGATATCGAAACCGTAGAGGTTGAGGGCGAGTAGCGATCCGCTTCTGGGCCGGGTCGCCTCAGACCTCCGACCCGACGCCAGGTAGATCAGCTGTCGCTGGGTGATTGGCTGCCAGCCCTTCGCCAGGTTTATTGGATCGTCGAGTGGGAAACACCTGAACCCGAATCGCGTTGAGCGGTTCGGGTCGATTCATGTACAGGTCTGAATGATCGATATCTTGCCGGTTTATCCGGTGTGGTTCTGGGTGGCGGCGGTCTCGGCGGTGGTTTTTTTGGGGATCGCCAAGGCTGGTTTTGGGGGTGGCGCCGGCACCATCGGCGCGCCGTTGCTGGCGCTGACGATCCCGGTGGGGGATGCCGTCGCTCTCCTGCTGCCGTTGTTGATCTTCTGTGACATCTTCTCCGTCTGGCACTACCGATCCACATTTCACCGGCGCAGTGTGGCTCTCCTGTTGCCGGGTGCCGCGGCGGGGATCGCAGCGGGCACGGCGTTCTTCGGCTACTTCCTCGATAATACCGGGATCCTGCGCACCGGGATCGGTACGCTGGCGCTGGTGTTCGTGGGTTTCCAGGTGCTGCGCTCGCTGGCGGGCAAAGCACTGGACGCCAGGCACCCACGAGCCGCGGAAGGCACGGCCATGGGCTTTCTCTCGGGCTTCACCTCGACCCTGGCCCATGCTGGCGGCGCCCCGGTGTCTATCTATCTGCTGCCTCAGCATCTGTCACGCGAGCTCTACGTCGGCACCACGGTGATCGTCTTCACCGCCGTGAATGCGATGAAGGTGCCCCCCTACATCTGGCTGGATCTGTACCACGTGGGCAACCTGGCGACGGTGGCGGTACTGGCACCCCTCACCTTTGTCGGCGTGCGGCTGGGGATCATGCTCAACCGGCGATTCTCGGATTTGTGGTTCAACCGGGTGGTCTACGGGATCCTGGCAGCCACTGGCGTGAAACTGCTGCTGGGGTAGCGATCAGGCCACGGTCTGGCGTGCCTCCCACGCTTCACCTGCCGCTGCAGCCTGGCGCTCCAGGTCGCCGCGCCAGCCCACCACCTCACCCGCCTTGATGCGGTCGATATCGAAGGGCGCGTAGCGGTCCTCCAGCGTATCGCCCAGCCTCTGCGTTTCCGCCCACCGGTCCCACGCCGTCTGCATCCATTCGTGGGGTAACGCTTCCCGTACGGCGGGATCGAGTTGCCAGGCGCTGCGGGCGTCGGCCACCGCCGGCTCGTCGGTGGCAGGACCCGACCACTTCGACCAGCCGATGGACAGGGTGTTGCGCTCCCGTTCCGGCACGGTGTGACCCGTGTGGATGTTGATTCCCATGCGGATGAGGGCCTCTCCTTCCCGGAGCCGGATGGCGACCTGCCCCGGCAACGGATCTTTCCCATTCCAGCTCGGCGTGTGCGGCACTCCCTGGTCCTTCATCGCCCGGGGCAGCAGGACGTCATGCTCGAAGGGCGTGCGCCAGCGATCATGGCTGCCAGGGATCAATTCATGGCACTCGTCATCGACCAGCGCCAGGAACATGCTGACGCCGCTCCGCTCGGAGATCGCCCGGGCGTTGTTGGCGCGGATCTCCTCCCAGCGGGCCTTCTCGACCTCCTCGGAGTACGCTTCGGGGCCCTCATCACGGACCTCCTGCGCCACGTACGGTTTCCCAGTGCCCCACCAGGTCCCGTCCCGGTGCCAGCCGAGGGCGTGATCGTTCTTTCGTGGATTGCACCACAACAGCATGCCGCTCATCGTCAGGTCTTCCGGTCCCAGCCCGTCACACCAGGAATCGACGAAGCCCAGCAACTCGTCAGAGCCGTGGAACTGGGCGAAGCTGGGCTCGCCGAAGGCGGGATGTATCAGTCCCCGGATCGCCCACGGCTCCTGTTCGCCGGCGCGGTGTACGTATCCTTTCGAGCAGTCGATGCGACGGTAGCCGTTGCCGGGTGCGCAGGCCTCGGTCACGCGGCGCCCTGCCTCCCGCAGTACGGGGAGCCAGGGGCTGTCGACAAAGTCGTTGACGATGACGAAGCCATGTTCCTGCAGGTGAGCCAGTCTCTGCTGCGTGCCGCCGGGGGCGGCAAGTTCGGGTCTGGCGTCGGCGAAGGACTCGGCTCGGTAGGGTTCCATTCTCGTGTCTCCTGTCTGCTGCGTCTGTCTGTGTGGGCATCAATCTCCGAGATCGAAACCAGCTTCACAACAGCCTGGTAGAATCCCCGCCCGGGGAGAAGCCTGCGGTTCTTGACATCGACACAGGCCACGCGTATTCTGTGAACGCTATGACCAACCTGATACAAACGTCCCCCAGTCGCCGTTGGTGGCGCTTCTGGTCCACATGGAACAGGTGCGTCCACCCGTAAGACCGGGTATTTGATCGAACAGACGGTTCTTAACAAGGCCGCGGGCGCCCCCAAAAAGCGTCCGCGGCTTTGTTTTTTCTGGCAGGAACGAACACGGCCTGGCTCCACCCTGTGGGGACTCGCGCTTCCTGGGGGAACTCGCGCCACCAACATGGAGCGAGACATCATGACAGTGACAGCGAACACCCAGACCCCATCCCTGCGGCCCACAGCCGCTGAATTCGCCGATCTCTCGAAGGATGGGCAGGTCGTCCCCGTGTACCGCGAGATTCTCGCCGATACGGATACACCCGTGTCAGCCTACATGAAGCTGCGGGGTGAGTGTGACTTCACCTTTCTCTTCGAGAGTGTCGAGGGGGGCGAACGGGCGGCACGGTACTCCTTCCTCGGCATCCGGCCGACACAGATCTTCCGCTCTCGTGGGCAACGGGTCACCATCGAGAATCGAGTCAACGGCCAATGCCAGACATTCGAGGCCGATCCGCGCCAGGCACTACGCGACCTGATGGCTCCCTACACGGCCGCACCGCGGCCCGACCTGCCGCCATTCACCGGGGGGGCAGTCGGATATCTGGCCTATGACGGCATCCGCCTTGCCGAGGTACTCCCCGAGACGACAACGGATGATCTCGGGCTCGATGACATGGTCTTCGCTCTCTACGAGACCGTGATCGCCTTCGACAACCTGCGGCACACGATCCTCGTGATCGCCAATGCTCGGGTCACCGGGCAGAAATCGGCGACGGAAGCGTACGCCGAAGCCGGCCGTCGTATCGACGAACTCGAAGACCTGCTCGCGCGGCCGGCGACGCTGCCGGGACTGGGGGCCGGGGGCTCGATGAGCGCCGTCCGCTCGAACATGACGAGAGGGCGCTACAAGGAAGCCATCGAACGCTGCCTGGAGTACATCCGTGCCGGCGACATTTTCCAGGTCGTGTTCGCCCAGCGCTTCCAGCTGGAGTTCGGCGGCGACCCCTTCGACATCTACCGCGTCCTGCGCACCGTCAACCCGTCGCCGTACATGTTTCACATCGAGCAGGCGGGGCTGCAGATTCTCGGTGCCTCTCCCGAGATTCTCGTGCGCGTGCAGGATGGCACGCTGGAGGTGCGCCCCATCGCCGGTACCCGCTCCCGTGGCGCCACGCCGGAAGAGGACGAGCGTCTTGCCGATGAGCTGCTGGCCGATGCCAAGGACTGCTCCGAACACGTCATGCTCGTCGATCTGGGGCGCAACGACGTGGGACGTGTGTCCGACTACGACAGCGTTCGCGTCACCGAGATGATGGAGGTGGAACGCTACTCGCACGTGATGCACATCGTATCCAACGTGCGCGGACAGCTGCGCGACGATATGGATGCCATCGACGCGCTGTTTGCCTGCTACCCGGCGGGTACCCTCTCCGGAGCGCCGAAGGTGCGGGCCATGGAAATCATCGACGAGCTGGAGCCGACGCGGCGTGGCATCTACGGTGGTGCTGTCGGCTACCTGGACTTTTCCGGCAACCTCGACACCTGTATCGCCATCCGGACGATGGTGGTGAAAGACGGCGTGGCCTATATCCAGGCCGGGGGCGGCATTGTGGCTGACTCCGACCCGGATGCCGAATTCCAGGAGACGGTGAACAAGGCCATGGCCCTGCTGCGGGCCTCCGAAATGGCCAGCCGCGGATCTGTGGTGCCGTCCCAGGCCAACATCAGCGGCCTGCTGGAGGGTATGGATCCCAGTTCGCTTGCCGCGGAGACACGGCCATGATCTTCATGCTCGACAACTACGACAGCTTCACCTACAACCTGGTGCAGTACATGGGTGAGCTCGGCGCCGATCTCGTCGTCTATCGCAACGACCAGATCACCTGCGACGAGATCGAGCAGCTGGCGCCGGAGAGGATCGTCATCTCCCCCGGTCCCTGTACGCCGGATGTGGCCGGTATCTCCCTGGAGGTGGTCGAGCGCTTCGCCGGCAGCATCCCTATCCTCGGTGTCTGTCTGGGGCATCAGTCGATCGGCCAGGCCTTCGGCGGCACCGTGTCGCGGGCTCCCTACATCATGCATGGCAAGACGTCGCAGATCCACCACGATGGCGCGGGTGTCTATCGCGGACTGCCGAATCCCTTCACGGCAACACGGTACCATTCACTCATCGTCGAACGGGACTCCGTGCCGGACTGCCTGCAGATCGTCGCCGAGACCGAGGACGGTCTGGTGATGGGACTGCGGCATCGTGAGCTGGCCGTGGAAGGCATGCAGTTCCACCCGGAGTCGATTCTTACGAGCGAAGGCAAGAACCTGCTCGGCAATTTCCTGCAGGCTCCCACGGGGAGCCCGACGATCAAGGAGGTGACCGGATGATTCAGGAAGCGATTGCACGTCTGCTTGGTGATGATGATCTCGACCGCAATACAGCCCACGGCGTGATGGAGCAGATCATGACTGGCGGCGCCACGGATGCGCAGATCGGCGGCTTCCTGGTGGCACTGCGCTGCAAGGGGGAGACGGTGGATGAGATCACCGGGTTCGCCGAGGTCATGCGGTCCAAGGCGACACCGATCACCGGTGGCAGGGAGCCCCTCGTCGACACCTGTGGTACCGGTGGCGACAGTTCGGGGACCTTCAACATTTCCACCACGGTGGCCTTCGTTGCCGCCGGCGCCGGTTGTACGGTAGCCAAGCATGGCAACCGCGCCATGTCGAGCCGGAGTGGTTCAGCTGATGTGCTGGCCGCCCTCGGTGTCAACGTCGAGGCTTCGCCCGAGACCGTGGGCAAATGCCTGGATGAGGCCGGCATGGGCTTCATGTTCGCGCCGGCGCTTCACGGGGCTATGAAACACGCCATCGGCCCACGTAAAGAGCTGGGTACGCGGACCGTGTTCAACGTCCTGGGTCCGTTGACGAACCCCGCTGGTGCCCGACGGCAGCTGATCGGCGTCTTTGCCCCGGATCTCACCGAAACGATGGCCGGCGTGCTGGGGGCGTTGGGCTCCGAACGCGCCTTCGTCGTGCACGGCAGCGATGGTCTCGACGAGATCACGGTGACAGGACCGTCGCGGGTCAGCGAACTGTTGGATGGTGAGGTGCGGACCTACGAGATCGAACCCGGCGACTTCGGCATCAAGCCGGCGACGGCGGCCGATCTTCAGGGCGGTGACGCGACGGAGAATGCCGGGATTCTCAAGAGCGTGCTCGACGGGGAAAATGGGCCTCGCAGCGATGTTGTCGTACTGAATGCGGCCGCGGCGATCACCGCAGGTGGCCTGGCACAGGATCTTGCTGAGGGAGTCTCGCTGGCGCGCGAGTCACTGTCCTCCGGCAAGGCAGGACAAGCGCTGGATCGCCTTGTCGAGATCAGCAACAGTTAGCTCCGATATGGCCGGTATTCTTGAAGAGATCGCTGCGTACAAGCGGGAGTTCGTCGCCCGGCGCGTCGCCGAGCGGCCCCTCTCCGACGTGAGTGCCCAGGCCCGGGACACGCCCGATCCGGCCGACTTCATCGGCGCCCTGCAGGCCGAGGGAATCTCGCTGATTGCCGAGGTGAAGAAGGCATCCCCGTCAAAAGGGGTGATCCGGGAAGACTTCGACCCCGCGGCGATCGCCGAGGCCTACGCGAGCAACGGTGCGCGGGCGCTTTCGGTGCTCACGGACGAGGCCTACTTTCAAGGGCGCGACGAGTACCTGCAGACAGCCCGACACGCCGCCGGCATCCCGGTGTTGCGCAAGGACTTTACCGTCGATCCCTACCAGATCCACGAGGCCCGGCTCCTCGGCGCTGATGCGATCCTGCTCATCGTCGCGTTGATGGACGGGGGACAACTGGAGGACTTCCAGGGGTGCGGGCGCGATCTGGGTCTGTCCGTCCTCGTCGAAGCTCATACGCGGTCGGAGTTGGAGCGGGCACTCGCTGCCGGCGCCGACCTGGTAGGTATCAACAATCGTGATCTGCAGACATTCGAGACGACGCTGGACACGACCTTCGAACTGCGGCCCCATGTGCCGCCGGACACGACACTGGTGAGCGAGAGCGGCATCGACAACCATGACCATGTTCGGCAGCTGGCCGAGGCGGACGTCGACGCGATCCTCGTGGGTGAATCGCTGATGCGTCAGCCGGATGCAGGTGCCGCGGTACGCGTGCTTCTGCACGGGGAGGAGGCTCGATGAGCCAGGCCCAGCGCGTATTCTCCGGGATCAAGCCGTCGGGAGATCCCCACCTCGGCAACTACATCGGCGCCATTCGCAACTGGGTCGCCGACCAGGATCGCTACGACAACTTCTTCTGTGTCGTCGATCAGCATGCCATCACCGTGCCCTATGATCCGGCCCAGCTGAGGGTCAACCTGCGCCAGCTGGCCGCCCTGCTGGTGGCCTGCGGCATCGACCCTGAGCGGTCCTGTCTTTTCGTCCAGTCCCACGTACCCGAGCACACCGAACTGGCGTGGCTGCTCACCTGCACCACGCCGATGGGCTGGCTCGAGCGCATGACTCAGTTCAAGGACAAGTCTGACGGAAGTCAGCGTGAACGGGTGAGTGCCGGGCTGTTCACCTACCCGGCGTTGATGGCGGCCGATATCCTGCTCTACGATACCGCCGTGGTACCGGTGGGTGACGATCAGAAGCAGCACGTCGAACTGGCACGTGACCTGGCAGGACGCTTCAACCATATGTACGGTGAGGTGTTCACCGTACCCGAGCCGGTGATCCGCGAAGTTGGCGCCCGGGTGATGGGTCTCGACGACCCGACGAAGAAGATGTCGAAGTCGGATGGCGCGGTGAACCGTACCGTTGACCTGCTCGACGAGCCGAAGAAGATCATGAAGAAGTTCGGCCGGGCCGTCACCGACTCGCAGACGGATATCGTCTTCGACGAGAACCGCCCCGGGGTGACGAATCTGCTGACGATTCATCAGGCTCTGTCAGGGCAGTCGCAGGTGGAACTCGAGACGCATTTTTCCGGTAAGGGGTATGGTGATCTCAAGAAGGAAGTGGCGGGGCTTGTGGCCGAGACCTTCGAGCCCATTCGGCAGCGCTACACCGAACTCACCGCCGATCCGCAGACCCTTGATCGAATTCTGGCAAATGGCGCTGAACGAGCGCAGACCGTAGCGGTGCAGACCATGTCGCGTGTGCGTGAGGCCATGGGTCTCAGGTAGGAATGGTGTAATGGCACAGGAATCGATGGACATCAGTGATTGGCGAGGCCGCATCGACGAGGTCGATCAGAAGCTGATCGAGCTCGTCAACCAGCGATTGGAGTTTGCCATCGAGATCGGCCGCATCAAGCGAGCCAGCGGTCAGCAGGTGCGCGATGCGGCCCGGGAGCGCGAGCTGATCGAGCGACTGCAGAGCTGCAACAACGGACCCATGAGCGACGAGGCCATCGCCGACCTGTTCACCCGGATCATGGCCGAGGCACGTATCCTGGAAGGCGAGACCACCTAGGGCAACCCCTGTGACCTTCGAGCGAATCAGCATCATCGGCGTTGGACTGATCGGCGGATCGCTGGGTCTGGCGTTGCGTCGCACCGGGTTCACCGGGGAGATCATCGGTGTCAGTCGCCCGCAGACGATCGAACAGGCCATCGCCATGGGGGTTGTAGATCGCGGCGTCGACTACGAGCACCTGGCTGATGGGGTGGGCTCGGCGGATCTGGTGGTCGTCTGTTCGCCGATTCAGCACATCATCGACATTCTGCCGCAAGTGATGGCAGCCGTGCCGGCGGGAGCCCTCGTCACCGATGCGGGCAGCACGAAACGGGCCATTGTCGAAGCCGCTCTCGGTGCCGGACGTACCGATGCCTTCTTCCTGGGCGGCCATCCCATGGCAGGTTCCGAGAAGTCAGGTGTGACGGCAGCGGATCCGTTCCTGTTCCAGAACGCGATCTACATTCTGGTGCCGGACGAGCGCGTGCCCGAGCCGTTGCATCACGGCCTGCGCGATCTGGTCCGTTCTATTGGAGCTCGAGTGCTGGAGTTGTCGGCCGACACGCATGACACGGTGGTCGCCGCCATCAGCCACCTGCCGCAGCTGCTTGCTACCAGCCTGGTGGAGATGGTGGGGCACCTTGACGAGGACAGTGACGAGGCGGCGTTTCTGGCGCTGGCGGCGGGAGGCTTTCGGGACATGACACGGATCGCCTCGAGTCCTTATGCCCCGGTGTGGCAGGATATCTGCGGCACGAATGCCGATCGCATCCGGGCCATGGTGCAACGGTACATCGAAGCCCTGGACCGCGTTGCCGGTCAGGTTGGTGAGGATTCACTGGCGACCAGTTTCGACTATGCAAACCGGGTGCGCGATGGGATCCCGCGCGACACGAAGGGCTTCATCCACCGGTTGTCCGAAGTACTCGTCGTCTGCGAGGACAGACCTGGCGTGATCGCACAGATTTCCACGGCCATGGCGGCCGAGAGTGTGAACATCAACGATATCGAGGTCGTGAAAGTGCGCGAGGGAATGGGGGGTACGCTACGTCTGGGGTTTGATTCCGATGGGGCCGCCAGTCAGGCTCTGGGTGTACTCGAGCGTCTGGGATACGAGGCGAGGCGTCCTTGAGCGACGTACGTACCTTCACCAAGACGACACGCCTGCAGGGCGAGGTGCGCGCCCCGGGCGAGCTGCGCGCCGCGGCGCAGGCCTTGTGGCTGGCGGCCATCGCCGATGGTGAGAGCCGGTTTGAGCATGTGCCACCGGAAGCGGCGGCGACGCTCGATATCCTCGAGGGCCTCGGCGTCAGCATCAAGCGCAATGGCGATGGCCATGGCATCGTCACGGTACAGGGCAACGGACTGGGTGGCCTGGAGCCGTCGTCGCAAACTATCGATCTGGACGTTCCACAAGAGGCGGCGTTGCCGGCGCTGGCAATCCTGTCACAGCAGGCTTTTGTTTCCCGTGTACGGATCGCACCGGAGTCACGGGAAGCGGCGATGCAGCTGCTGGCTCTGTTGGCCCGCACCGGGGCCGCCGGCGTCGAGGAGGCCGAGTTCCTGCTGCGTCTCGACGGTACGGAGAGCCCGGGTGGCGTCCGGCACGAGGAGAGCGACCTGCCGGGGGCGGTGAAACTGGGCCTGCTGACTGCGGGGCTCTTTGCCGAGGTGCCGACGGTGGTCCGGGAGTCGCCGTCATCGAAAGACCGGGTCGATGCTCTGCTGAAGATCCGTGGCGTCGCCGTGGAGGGCAGCCGGCAGGCGGATCCCACCGTGCGCACCATGACACTGACCCCCGGGGCGGCGCCTGAGGCCCTCGACATGGATATTCCCGGTGATGTCTCCCGGGCGATGCCCTTTGTCGTGGCAGGTCTTTCCGTGCCTCGTTCGGAGGTGACCGTACGTCGCGTCATGCTGCGCCCGGAGAACCGCGTATTCGTCGACATCGTACGGCAGATCGGCGCCGAGCTGGAGATTGCCGACAACGATGACGGCAGCGTCGACCTGGTGCTCAAGGCCTCGGGTCGGATGAAGGCTACGCGGGTTGCAGGCAAGAGGGCGCAGAGCCTGCTCGACCATGTCGCCTTGCTGGCGGTCCTGGCGACACAGACGGAGGGCGAATTCATCATCCGTGACGTCGAGTCACTGCGCCAGGGGGAGTTTGATTTCATCGAACATCTGGCCGACCTGCTGCGCGCCATCGAGGCCAAGGTCGGTGAGTACTCGTATGGTCTGGTGATCGACGGGGGACGGCCCCTGAAGGGAGCCCGCATCAAGACACGTCGGCACCCGGGCCTGACCCAGGCGTTTTCCGTGGCCGGGTTGCTGGCTACCGGTGACATGGACATCGAGGATACCGCGTGCGTCGATCCGGTCTTCCCCGGATTTTTCGACCAGCTCGACGCGTTGCGGTCACCCAGGAAGAAGGAGAAAACCACATGAGAGCTCTGCTGCGGCTCTTCGTACTCGGCACTGTCATTTTTGGTGGTGGCGTCATATTGATCAAGGTGTTCTACGGTGTCAGCTGGGGTGAAGCGGTAGAGATCGCCGACCAGTTCGTCGAAGACGCACTGGGTTGATCAACGGCCGGACCGGCATCCTCGGTGTCATCGGTCATCCGGTGGCACACTCGGCATCGCCGGCAATGCACAATGCCGCTCTGCGGGCGACGGGACTGGACTTCGTCTACGTAGCCTTTGCCGTTCCCCCGGAGGGCGCGGCAGGGGTGGGGGACGCCATGCGGGCGTTGAACATCCGTGGCCTGAACGTGACGGTTCCGCACAAGCAGGCTGTCAGCGACTGCCTCGACGAGGTGTCTGCCGAGGCACGGGCCATCGGTGCGGTGAACACGATCGATCACCGGGACGGCCGGCTGTACGGCCACAACACGGATTCGTATGGGCTGCTGGCCAGTCTGCGCCAGGATGGCGGACTTGAGAGATTGCCGGCCAAGGTGGTGCTTCTCGGTGCCGGGGGGGCTGCCAGGGCGATTCTCTACGCCCTGCTCGCGGCCGAGGAGGTGGAGCACGTGTCCCTGCTGAATCGGACCACGACACGGGCCGAAGCTCTGGCCGACGACATGGGGGGCGGTTCGCGAGTGACCGTGGGACGCCTCGGCGACGTGGAACCGCTGACCGACGCCGGGCTTCTGATCAACTCGACGGCTATGGGTCTGGAACCCGAGACCAACGCCTCTCCCGTAGGGGACGGCGCCGGGTTGCACGACGGCATGGTCGTCGTCGACATCGTCTACAAGCCGCTGGAGACGCGGCTTCTGCAGCAGGCCCGGGCCGCCGGTGCCCGCGCCGTGGACGGCCTGGGTATGCTCGTGCACCAGGGCGCCCGAGCTTTTGAGATCTGGACCGGGGTGGCGCCGCCGGTGGCGGCGATGCGCCGTGCCATCACATAGAACTGAGCTGGAGTAGATGAATCCCTTCGTTGACGAGATTGTCGAGGCGATGGTGCAGGCCGCCAGTCTCGAGCAAGACATCGTGCGAGAGCTGCTCGCCGTTCCCCCCGATGACAAACTGGGCGACTACGCCCTGCCCTGTTTCACGCTGGCCAAGCAGTACCGCAAGAGTCCGGCACAAATCGCCGGCGAGATCGTCGCCGACCTCACTCCCCTGCTGGCCGACAGCGAACGGATCGAATCGGTGAGTGCTGCCGGTCCCTATGTGAACTTTGTTCTGTGCCGGGCGGCGTTCATCGGCCACACGCTCGACGACATCGCCACCGCCGGCGCCACCTTCGGGTCCGCCGGCCAGGGTCAGGGGAAGACGGTGACCATCGACTTCTCCTCGCCGAATTCGGCCAAACCCTTCTCCATCGCCCACCTGCGCTCCACCGCCATCGGTCATGCCATCTACCGGATCCATCGCTTTCTGGGTTGGAACTGCGTCGGCATCAACCACCTCGGTGATTACGGGGCCAATTTCGGTCAGCTGCTGGCGGCGTATTCGAAGTGGGGGGACGAGGCGCAGGTGAAGGCCAACCCCGTGCCTGAACTGCAGGCACTCTACGTGCGCTTCAATGCAGAGGCGGAAAAGGATCCAACCCTCCAGGACGAAGCGCGCGAGTGCGTCCGTCGACTGGCAGCTGGCGACCCGGAGATGCAACGCCTCTGGGTCTGGTTCACGGCGGAGAGCACGGGTGAGGCAGAACGCATCTACCGCATTCTCGGTGTGCATTTCGATGAGACGAAGGGCGAGAGTGCCTTCGTCGATCAACTCGATAACGTGATCGAGCTGTTCTCCGGGAAGGGGCTGGCCGAGGAGAGTGAGGGAGCCCTGATCGTCCAGTTGGATGAGGATCGTGAGCGCGCGCCGTTGATGCTGCGTACCTCGCGGGGGACGAGTACCTACCACAGTCGCGACGTGGCGGCGCTGCTGTATCGTTGGGAGCGCTACGCTTTCGACAAGATGGTCTACGTCACCGACAGTCGGCAGAATCTGCATTTCCAGCAGTTGTTCCAGGCCCTCGAGCTGGCTGGCGTCGAGTTCGTGACGCGTTGTGTGCACGCTCCCTTCGGCCTCATGTCCTTCAAGGGGGAGCACTTCTCGTCGCGCAAGGGACTCTCGGTGATCCTGGAAGACGTCCTGGACGAGGCGATCGCTCTCACACGTGACATCATCGCCGAGAAGAATCCGGAGCTGTCCGGCGCTGAAGAGGTGGCCCGGCAGGTAGGCATCAGCGCCGTGGTGTTCGCCGACGTCAACAACCGGCGTACGCGCGACATCAGCTTCGCACTCGAGGACGTGCTCAATTTCGACGGCGAAACCGGCCCCTATGTGCAGTACACGCACGCCAGGTTCTGCAGTATTCTGCGCAAAGCTGGACAGCCGGTGGACCTGACGGCTGACGTCACCCGTCTCGGCGAGCCGTGCGAGATGCGGCTGGCCCGCAAACTGGCCGAATTCCCTCACGTGCTGGACACTGCCGCCCGCGATGATGAGCCCTCCTACCTGGCCAGCTATGCTCTCGACCTGGCCACCGCGAGCAACAAGTTCTACAACGAGGTCCACGTCCTGGCCGGCGAAGATGCCGGCCTCATCGCAGCTCGTATCCGTCTTGTCGATGCCGCAAAAACCGTACTGCGCGGCGCCATGGACCTGCTGGGTATGAGCACTCCGGAAGAGATGTGACAGGAAGAGACTGAACCGATGACGCAGCCCCAGAAGAAACCGCTCGTCTGCGACACATGTGGTCGACAGTCCGAACACCTGCGTCGCGATGTCGTCGATGATGGCTACAATGCTCTGTCCAAGCCGGCCATGTGGAACTGTGACGAGTGTTATGACGAGAAACGCCGCCGCCGGCAGGGGCTGAGCACCGGCCAGTGACGCTGCCCCGTCCGCTGTTCCTCACCGGCTTCATGGCCACGGGCAAGAGTCGCATCGGTCGCGTTCTGGCGCTGCGCCTGGATCGACCTTTCTACGACACCGACGAGATGGTCGAGACCCGGGCCGCGAAGCCGATTCCACGGATCTTCTCGGAAGATGGTGAGCAAGTCTTCCGGCAACTGGAAGCTGAGTGTGTCGTCGATGCGGCGTCCCGACCGGAGGCGGTGGTGGCCCTCGGTGGGGGCGCCATCACGCACGGCGAGAACCGGGACTCCATCCGTGCTGCCAGGGGGATCCTCATCTGCATCCAGGCCGACACCGAGACGATTCTCGAGCGCGTCTCCCGCCGGGACGATCGACCCCTGCTGGCGGGTCTGACGAGGGCGGAAAAGAGGGAGAAGATCGAGTCCATGTTGCAGGAACGAGCACCCCATTATTCCACCGCGGATATCACGGTGAGGTCCACCGAGACGAGTATCGCCGACGAGTTGGCGCGCGACCTGGAGCAGGAAATCGCCTCGCTGCTGGAACCGCGACCATGACGGCCATCGGTATTGGCCTGCCCGACGGACGGCGATACGACGTCGTCGTCGGCCACGACATCCTCTCCTCCCTTGGCGAAAGGTGCCAGGGCCTCGGTCTGGGTGCCCGTTGCGCCCTGATCGTCGACGCAGCGCTGACCGAGACGTTCGGCAGGTTGGCTGCCGACAGTCTGAGACAAGCCGGTTTCGAGGTACTCACCGTCCCCTATGCCGACGGTGAGAGGGGCAAGGACCTCGCCTCCGTAGAAGCCCTGGTAGGCCACATGCTGGACGCCGGTTATGACCGTGGGGCCTGGGTCACAGCGCTGGGCGGCGGCGTCGTCGGCGATCTCGGTGGATTTGTTGCCGCAAGTTTCCTGCGTGGCGTCGACGTGGTGCAGGTGCCGACGACGATCGTCGCGCAGGTGGATGCCAGCCTCGGCGGCAAGACGGCCGTCAATCATCCCCACGGCAAGAACCTGATCGGCGCTTTCCACCAGCCGCGCCTCGTGCTGACCGATACCTCGGCGCTGCGCTCGCTGCCGCGGGCGGAGATCGTGGCCGGTCTGGCTGAAGTCGTCAAGCACGGTGTCATCCGCGACGAGGAGCTGTTCGCTTTTCTCGAGGAGCGGATCGAGGACGTGGTCGATATGAAGATCACGGCTCAGGAGTTGGACTGGCTCATCGCCCGCAACGGACAGATCAAGGCAGATGTGGTCAGCGCCGACGAACGGGAAGGCGGCCTGCGGGCGATCCTCAACTACGGACATACAATCGGTCACGCCATCGAGGCGGCCACGGCCTTCAAGCGCTACCGCCACGGTGAAGCAGTACTGCTCGGCATGCTGGCCGCCGGAGAGTTGGCAGCCCGGCGGGGCCTGTGGGAGAGCCTTGAAGAGTACCAGCGCCACGATGCCCTCATCGAGCGTCTCGGCGTACCGGACGGGGTCGGTGAGATCGAGGCCGCCACGATCGTGGAGCGGACGAAAGCGGACAAGAAGCGTGTGGACGGTCGACATCGGTTCATTCTGGCCCGTCGTATCGGTGCGGTGGACATCGTCGATGGCGTTGAGGATGACCAGGTGCGCGCCACCGTCGAGGCGCTGCAGGCGCGGTGAGTGAGCGCTGATGGCCGACGCCGCCAGGGTTCACGTGATCAGTCTGGGATGTCCGAAGAACACGGTGGACTCCGAGCGCATGCTCGGACTGCTCGGTGGCAACGATTATGCCATCACGACCGATCCCGAAGACGCCGACGTCGTCATCGTCAACACCTGCGGCTTCATCGAGCCGGCCAAGGAGGAGTCGATCGATACGATCCTGGAGGCCGGCAAGCTCAAGGCGACGGGCCGCTGCAAGGGGGTTGTCGTCACCGGTTGCCTGTCGACGCGTTATGAGGAGGAACTGAAGCAGGAGCTGAAGGGCGAGGCCGATCTCATTCTCACCCTCCCGGAAGAGCGTGACATCGTACGGCACGTGGATCGGCTGCTGGGTCGGGACCGTAGCCACACCGTCGATGTGGCGCCACGGGCGAGCCTGACGCCGACCCATTGGGCCTACCTGCGCATCTCGGACGGTTGCGATCACAAGTGCGCCTTCTGTGCCATTCCCGCGATTCGCGGGCGCCACGTGAGCGAACCCCTGGAGGAGCTCGTCTCCGAAGCCGGACGTCTCGCCGCCGGCGGAGTGCGCGAACTGGTGCTGGTGGCCCAGGATTCAGTGCGCTATGGGGTGGATCTCGATGGCAGGGCACAGCTGGTGCCCCTGCTGGCGCGGCTGGCGGCGGTGGATGGCATCGAATGGTTGCGCCTGATGTACACCTACCCGGCCTTCTGGACCGAACCCATGCTGGCATTCTATGCCGGCAATCCGCAGATGTGCCGGTATGTCGACATGCCGCTGCAGCACATCGCCGACTCGGTGCTGGCCCGCATGAAGCGCGCCACGACCGGCGAACAGACACAAGGATTGCTCGACAGGCTACGGCAGCGCCTTCCCGGCGTCGGTCTCAGATCTTCCTTCATCGTCGGTTTTCCCGGCGAGTCCGACGACGACTTTGAACAGTTGCTGCGCTTCGTCGAAGAAACCCGCTTCGACAACGCTACCTGCTTCCTCTACTCCGATGAAGAGGGCACGCCGGCTTTCGCCCTGGACGGCAAGGTTCCCGACGACGTCGCGCGCGAGCGCTATCGGCGGCTGACGGAGCTGCAGGAGCGGATTTCAGGCGAGATCAATCACGCCATGGTGGGCACACGGCAGACGGTGTTGATCGACGCTGCCGACGAAACCAGTGACGCTCTGACGGCGCGCCTGGAGCGGGATGCCCCCGAGATCGACGGTCATGTGCTGATCGCCACTGAACCCGAGCAAGGCCTGCTGCAGATCGATGGCGCCGCTCTGGCTCAACCCGCGGGGCTGGTGGGCAGATTCGCCCATGTGGATATCACCGGCGCCTACCCCTATGAACTGACAGCCCGCCTGGCAGGAGAGGTCTGGTAGCGGCCATGATCAGCAGTCGCGAGGAGAAGAAACGCCGCCGGCCTGCCAGCATTGAGTTGGGTGATCAGGAGTTGCTCATCAGCTGGCAGGATGGCCATCGCAGCACCTTTGCACTGCAGGATCTGCGTCTGCAGTGCCCATGCGCCAACTGCCGGGAGGCGCGGGGCCAGCCACATGGTCCGCAGCTGGTGGGCAATGAACTGCCCATGGTCACCTCGGCCAGCGTCAATCCTACGTCAGCGGCAAAGGGCTTCGATCCGGTCGGCCGGTACGGCATCAAGATCCGCTGGGCAGATGGCCACGACGCCGGCATCTACACCTTCGAAATGCTGCGGGACTTCAGTCCGGAGTAGGAGACTTCAGTCCTGAGTAGGACTGGCTAGGCCTCCGCCGCCGAGGCGGGCGCGCGTGCGACCCACAGCTCGAGCATCAGCAGCAGACCGGCCAGAACGAGGAGCTCGCGCCACAGTTCACGACCGAAACGGACGGCGGCAACCGCGTCCTGCATGGACTCCTCTTCTTCGAGGATCTGCACCTGGTCGCCCAGACGCTGACGGATCTCTGTGGGCGAAATCCGTGTCAGGTCTGCCTCCGCGAGATCGACATTCACGGCGAAGGCATCGACCACATCCTCTCCTTGCCGCAGCTGCCAGATTCCGGCCTCGTCCAGCTCGGGCACCCGCCACAACCGTTCATCGCCCAGTTCCTCCGCCTGTACCACGAGACGCCGTCCCGAAGGTGATTCAGCTCCGATGCTGGCTTCGATGCCGGCGCCGTGCACCCGGCGCCAGGCGCGGTCACCGACGATGTAGGCGGTGCGCTGTACCGTCGGTTGGGCCAGGTAACGGGCCAGTCGCTGCATCATCGGCACGAACAAGCCGCGCAGAGGCAGATCGCTCCAGGCCAGGTCGAAGGGTGTCGACCACAGCAGGACGTGTCCGGACCGGCTCCGTCCTTCCACCAGAGCGGGCTGGCCATCGCCGAAGCGGGCCAGCGCCGACAGCCGGTTCTGCGTTGTCACGGAGAAGGTCGCGTGGAAGGTGGGCCAGTCGTGGGTGCCCCTCAGCAGGCCATCGAAGACCGGTGGCACACGGGCCGTGTCCAGCTGGACGAAGGCACTGCCGCCCGGTTGGCCGGAGATCGAAGCCAGCGAGGCGGGTACGATGCCGGCGAGCAGTTCACGATTGATACGGGAGGCGTCGGCGCCGGCACCAGGTACGATCAGTACGCCGCCGCCACGGCTGGCGAAGCTGCGGGTCACACGAGTCTGTTGCGGCGTCGGTGCTTCAATGTGGGTCAGGATCAGCACGTCAGCGTCAGCCACGGTCTCGGCAGAGAGTTCGTCCAGGCGGACGGAGGTCACCGACAGAGCGGGGTCTCCGGCGGCCGCGGCGTGCAGGGCCCGGCGTGGATAGTAGGCGTCGCGTTCGTCGTTACCAGCGATGACGATGGCGATCTCTTCAGGGACGTCAAAGCTGAAATAGCGTCGGTTGTCGAGACCCAGAGCATCGTCCTCGATCTCGACAAACCCGGTAAGGCGGCCGCTGCGACGGGGCGCAAAGGCGAACTGCACGTCCACCGGAACCCCGGGCGACAGTGACACCCGACGCTGCTGCAGACGTTCGCCGTCGACGTAGAGATCGACCGTTGTCTCTTCAGCGTCAGCCGGTCCACCCCAACGCCCGACAACGGCGGTCAACGCCAGTCGCTGCCCGGGCGCGGCGAGCCAGTCGGAAAGGTGAACGTCCCCGGCGTATCGGTTGCCGCGGTCGCCGTCAGGTGGGCCGACGACGAAGACGGGCAGGTCAGGATCCTGATCCCAGTCTACGTCCTCCCACCCAGGTCGTGCCAGATCGGTGAAGAGGTAGAGTTCGCGATGTCGGGCGTCGTCGCCGAGAAGCAGGGATCGAGCCTGGCGCAGGGCCGGATGTATCGCCGTCGCCCCTTGGCCGGGTGCCCGATCGCCGAGCCATTGACGGGCCGCCTCGCCACTGGTGGGACCGTTGACCATGCCCGCCTGCAGGGGTACCGGCAGGACGTAGACCTCATCGCGACCACCGTCGAGCAGGGATAGGACTTCCTCTGCCCGCCGGTGAAGGCGGTCGAAGATGCGGCCCCCTGGCGGTGTGTAGCGGGTGCTGTAGGAATGATCAAGAAGCAGGACAGCCGTGGTCGGCCGGTCACCGCCGAGCAGGCCGCCTCCCTGCTGCAGGGCAGGGCGGGCGAAGGCCAGGGCCAGACAGGCGAGAGCAAGCATGCGCAGCAGCAGTACCAACCACTGCCGCAGGCGCAGGCTGCGCATACGACTCTGGTGCAGTTCCCGAAGGAAGGCCAGGTTGCTGAAAGGGACTTCGCGGGGTTTGCCGCGGTGCAGCAGATGGACGGCCAGCGGTATGAGGGCCGCCGCCAGACCTGCCAGCGCCAGGGGATTGAGAAACTGCAATCCGCCGGTTACTCGTCAGCCGGTGGCCGGGTGACTCTGCTCTTCTTCGGCGATGATCCCGAGGATTTCGTCGGCCGACTCGGCTTCGATCAGTCTCTTCTTGAACGTGTCGTTCTTCAACATCCTGGAGATGCGGGCCAGCGCCTTGATGTGTGGCCCCGAGACGTTTGCGGGAGACACGAGGAGGAAGAAGACGAAGGCGGGTTCGCCGTCGAGAGCTTCGAAATCAACGCCGCGCTTGTGAATGCCGAGAGCCGCCGAGAGCTGCGACACTGCGTCGGTTTTTCCATGGGGGATGGCGATGCCATCGCCAATACCCGTGCTCATGATCTTCTCGCGCTCGAGCACGGCCTGCAGCACCTTGTCACGGTCGGCGATGGCCGCTCCGACCTCGAGAGAACCGACGAGTTCCTCGATGATCTCGTCCTTGGAATGTCCCTTGAGGCCGACGAGGGTCGATTGGGCGGAGAGTATGTCCAGCAGGCTCATGGCAGTCGGTAGAATTCGGTCTGTTCGGTTCGGTTCGGGCGGAGTCTCATGAATATAGGGCAAAGGACTAGTCGCGGCTACCCGGTTTCTGCCAGGGCTCGCATTGTTGAGGCTCGCCTCGTCCCACCGTAGTTTGAGAGATCTGCTATGACCCACCTGCCTGCCGCCGCCGAGCGTTCCGTGCTGTTCGTGGCCTACCACTTTCCACCGATGCGATCGGCAGGGGTGGAGCGCTCCGAGAAATTCGTCCGCTATCTGCCCGAGTTCGGCTATGCCCCGCGGGTCCTGAGCACGCGTGCTTTCGGGGGGGATGGGACTGAGGGTGTGGTTCGTGCCTGGGAGCCTGTGGGCCTCTATCGGCGACTGCTGAATCCGGCGGCACGGGCTCATCCGGCATCCGCCTCGCGCACGCGCACCACCGGATCTCAAGCCGGCTGGCTGCGAGCCCTGCGTCGGCTGCTCTTCGTACCGGACGGGCAGGTCACCTGGCTGCCAGGGGCGGCGTGGTCTGCCCTGAGGACGCTTCGCAGGCAGCCTGCGGATCTCATCTATACGACGTCGCCGCCGTCGTCCTCACATCTGCTGGGCCGGTTCCTCAAGGAGCAGACGGGATTGCCCTGGGTGGCGGACTTTCGTGACGCCTGGCTCTACGATCCCCTCGATCCCGCCCTGCTGACGATGCCCTACCGACGGGAGTTTGAGCGCCGGTTGGAGGCATCGGTACTCGCCGAGGCGGATGCGGTGATCACGGCGACAGGGGTCACCGCCGCCGACCTGCGCCAGCGATACCCGCAACAGGGGCACAAGGTCCGTGTCGTGACCAACGGTTTCGATCCCGCCGATGGCACGCCCTTGCCCGAGGGGCTCGTCATCGACGAAGGCACGCGCATCGGGCCTCGTGACGTCGAGCAAGACCCACCGGCAGAGCTCGAAGAGACAGAGCTGGTCACGAGCGGCCCTCTGCGGCTCGTGCACACGGGCAGCTTCTCCTACAGTCACCCGCAACGGTCGCCGTTGCCGCTGCTGTCGGCGCTGCGTCGGCTGATCGAGCTGGAGCCGGTATGGGGGGAGCGACTGGAGCTGACTCTGGTAGGCGAACTGTCTCCCGAGGAGCAGAGCGCTGCCGAAGGAGTCGCCCGTGTCGTGGGTACCGTCGACCGGGCCACGGCTCTGGGTTATCAGCAGCGTGCCGATGTCCTGCTCGTCGTCGATCATCGCCGGCCCTGGCCCGCCTCCAACGTCCCGGGAAAACTGTACGAGTACCTGGCCACGGGAAAGCCACTGCTGGCCCTTTGTGGTCCAGGTGAGATCGAAGAGATGATGAACGCTCTGCACGCCGGTCTCTGCGTTGCTCCCGACGACATCGACGCCATCGACGACGCCCTGAGGGATCTGTGGACTGGACACAGGGAGGGCACGCTGCCGCGAGTGACGGCTTCTCTGCAGTCCTACCACCGCCGGGAGCTCACCCGACAACTGGCCGCCTGCTTCGACGACGTTACGTCCCAGTGACGCTTACTCCCAGACGTCGTCAGATGCTGTGGCTGTTCGGTGCGGCGCTCATGGTGCGCCTGCTCTACGTCGCAGCCGGGATCGACGTCGCGCCGCAGGATACGCCCGACTATGACGAGATCGCCCACAACGTGCTCGCCGGCGAAGGGTTCGTCGCGGGCAATAACTGGTACGGCCACGAACTCCGTGCGTGGCGAGCCCCGCTCTATCCGCTGTTCCTTGCCGCCATCTACGCCACCATAGGGGACAGTCATACCGTCGTGAGGTCCCTGCAGTCGTTACTCGGCGCCATGACGGTGGTTTTTGTCTATCTGATGCTGCAACGCCTGCAACCCAAAGCGGCACTGCCTGCCGGCTGGTTCATCGCTCTCTATGAACCACTCGTGATCAGCGTCAACGAAGTGATGTCAGAAGTGCTGTTCACGACGCTGCTGGTGGCCGGTGTGGCAGCCGCCATCGAGGCCAGACATCGGCCGGGGTGGTGCTGGCCGGCACTGGCCGGGGGGCTCATCGGCCTGGCGGCGCTGACGCGGCCCGTGGGTCTGCTGGTGGTCCCGGCGATTCTCGCTGTCGCCGCCTGGGAGGACCTGCGTGGCCCGGGGCAATGGCGCCGGTGGTCGCTTTTCGCCGGATGGGTGAGTGTCGGCCTGGTGGCGGCGATGCTGCCCTGGACGGTCCGCAATGCCATGGTCTATGGCGCCTTTGTTCCGGTGTCGACGCACGGCGGCTTCATCGTGGCGCGCAGCAACGCTGACGATCCTGCCTGGCGCCAGACCCACGGGTGGGGCATCGAGCGGCAGACCTTCGACGAAATCCCTGATGAACTCGAACGAGACCGTCGGTGGATGGATCAGGGACTCGGCTGGATCGCCGACCATCCCGGGGCCTGGTTGCGCCTGGTGGGAGAGCGGTTTCTCCGTTTCTGGTATGTCTTTCGACCCGACTACAACGCCGCCTTCGTAGCCATGGTCCCGTTCCTGATGGCAGGACTCTGGTATCGTGGCAGGGAGCCGGACTTTCGCCATCTGAGCGCGGTGATCATCCTCTCGATCACGGTTTTTTCCACGATTCTGTACGGCTCGACACGGTTTCGTCTGCCCCTGGAGCCGTTCTTTCTCGTGTTCGCCGCTGTGGCCGCCGTCGAGGGCTGGCGCCGTTACGGTCAGCGCTTCGCCGTTGTGAGTGGCCTCTGGCTGGCAGGCAACGGCTTGCTGCGCCTCTTCGATGAGTCGGCCCGGGGGATCGTGGTCGGGCTGCTGCGGGCCGGAGGGCTGAAGTGACAGCACCACCGACAGAACTGTCGATCTGTATCATCAGCTGGAACACGAAGGCACTCACCCGCAACTGCCTGACCTCGCTGTTCGAGGACCCGCGGTCTGACGGCTGGCAAGTGATCGTGGTGGACAACGATTCGGCTGATGCCAGTGCCGACATGGTGGCGGCGGAATTCCCCGTCGTCGAACTGGTTCGCAGCGACAGGAATCTCGGGTTTGCCGGCGGCAACAATCTGGCCATGGCGCAGGCGCGTGGGAGCAACCTGCTACTGCTGAATTCTGACACACGGGTAGCGGTGGGGGCTCTGGGCCATCTCATCGACCATCTGGCGCAGGCTGGGGACGTGGGCGCCGTGGGACCCAGGTTGGTCAACGGGGTCGGGCAACTGGAACTGTCCTGCGGGAGAGAACCTGGGCTCACCCCTGAGATCGTCCATAAGTTGTTATTGCACAGAGTGTTCCCTTTTTTTAGATTTGGCCGCTGGAACCATGGGGACACGCGTGACGTGGGCTGGGTGACAGGCGCCTGCCTGATGGTTCGACGCCAGGCACTGGAGACAGCTGGAGCCCTGGACGACGGGATCTTCATGTGTTTCGAAGATCTCGAGTGGTGCATGCGCCTGCGGGCTGCCGGCTGGAGGATCGAGTACGTCCCCGGTTGCCAGGTTGTGCATCTCGAAGGACAGAGCATTCGCCAACGCATGGGGGACATGCTGGTCGTCAGTCAGCAGAGCCTCTACTACCTGTTCCAGAAGCACTTCAGCCGCGGCCACCTGCACGCCTTGCGGCTGTTGACAGCGGTGGAGATGATCCTGCGAACGGTGTTGTGGTCGGCCTTGTGGACGATCCGACCCGGCGGCCGCGAGGAGGCGGGCCATCGGTTGGCCGCTTACCGGGCCATCTTCCGCCGTACGTTCGCCGATCGCAGTTACTGGGCGCCCCGAGACGGCGCCGCTGCACCCTGACATGACAAGACGCCACCAACGCGACGAATAGGGGCAATCTGTGGAAGATCGTATCCGGCTGTTCCGACCCACATTCGGCGAAGCCGAGAAGCAGGCCCTGTGCGACACCATCGACAGTCGATGGGTCGGCCGGGGGCCGCGCACGATCGCCTTCGAGGAGCGCTTCGCCGAGTACATCGGGACGAGTCATGCTGTCTCTCTCAACTCGGCCACGGCGGCTCTGCATCTGGGACTTCTGTGTGCGGAGGTCGAGGGCCAGGAGGTCCTGACAAGCACCATGACGTTCGTTTCCTCCACCGAGGCCATCCTGCTCGCCGGCGGTCGACCTGTATTCTGTGATGTTGAGCCGGACACGCTCAACATCAGCGTCGAGGACATGGCCCGGAAGATCACGCCGACAACACGCGCCGTTGTGATCACCCACTACGGCGGGCAGGCGTGCGACATGGCCCCCATCCTCGCACTGGCAGCCGAGCACGGGTTGTCCGTCATCGAGGACGCGGCTCACGGCTGTGGCGGCAGCTACCGGGGCCACATGCTCGGGTCCATGGGCACCATCGGCTGCTTCAGCTTTCAGGCGACGAAGAACATGACCACCGGTGATGGCGGCATGCTGGTCACCGATGACGAGAGCATCGCCCAGCGTGTGCGCAAGCTGCGCTGGTGCGGCATCACCTCGCCCACATGGGAGCGCTTCAAGGTCGACCACGTGCAGCGCGGCTGGATGTACGACGTGGAGGAGGTCGGCTGGAAGTACGAGATGAACGACCTGTCGGCGGCGTTGGGCCTGGCGCAGATGGACCGCCTGGAGGAAGGCAACGAGCGTCGCAGGCAGTTGATGTCCCGCTACCGCTCGGCTTTCGCTGAGGTCGCCGATATCGGCATGCTGTCAGCCCGCCAGGACACGGTCAGCTCCTGCTACAATGCCGTCGTCAGCCTGGACGATCGAGAGGGGCTCTACGCTCATCTCGATGCCAGCGGCATCGACTCCAACGTGCATTTCTATCCCAACCACCTGTTCCGGGTCTTCCGACCGTACACCACACATCTGCCCGTCGCCGAACGGGAGTGGCAGCGTATCCTGTCGATCCCCCTGCATCCCGAGCTGACCGACGGTGAACAGGACCGGGTCATCGACGCGGTGCGCGCCTTCGCCGCAGGCGAAAGTCGGCAATCGGTCGTTGCGGGGTAGCGACCTGCTCCCGGCGCTCTTCCGGTTCGTTGCTTGCACGTTCTTTTTGTCACCCAGTACGGCCCACGTGCGGCCAGCAGCCGCACACGCGTTTTCAACTACCTGCCCTTCCTGCGCTCCCACGGCGTCGAGTGTGATGTCCTCACGATCCTGACGGACGATCTGCTGGCCGGGTCGCAGGTGATCGCCTCGAATCGTCCATTCCGCAAGATGCTGTACTATCTGCGGGCGGCGTGGCGTACCCTTTTCTGCGGGGCGCGCATGCTTCGCAGAGCAGGTCAGGCGGATGTGCTCTTCATCCAGAAGGTCATCTTCCCGGCGCCGCTGCGCTGGTGCCTGCGGCGACTGTCAACTCCGGTGGTCTACGATTTCGACGACGCCATTTTCACCACCGAGATCCGCTCCGGCCACTGGCTGGCCCGCTGGAAGGAGGCCCGTAACACCAGGGGCCTGCCGGCGATGCTGGCGCTGTCCCAACATGCCGTGGTGGAGAATGACTACACGGGAGAGATGGCCCAGCGCTTCTGCCCCGTCCTGACGATCACCGGACCCATCGACACGGAGCGATACCGATCGGATCAGCTGCGGGAAGGTCCAGGCGCTGACGGAGAAGGTGTCCTTCTCGGTTGGATCGGCAGTGGTTCGACGGTGGCCTACCTCGATCGCATTCGCGTGCCCCTGCAGAGACTCACCGTTCGTTTCGCCGGTCTGCGGCTCCTCGTCATCGGGGCTGAGTGGTCGGCGCCGGGTGTGAATGTGGAGTGCCGGGATTGGGACCTCGAACGAGAAGCTGCCGATCTGGTGGCCTGTGACATCGGCATCATGCCCGTGCCGGACGATCCCTGGACCCGAGGCAAGGGCGGATACAAGCTGCTGCAGTACATGGCGGCATCGCTGCCGGTGGTCACCGATCCGGTGGGCATCAACGTCGAGATTGTCGCCTCAGGGGAGAGTGGACTGCTCGTGGAGGGCGAGGACGGTTGGGAGGCGGGACTGGCGCGGCTCATCGAGGATGGCGATCTGCGTCAGCGACTCGGAGCGGCGGGTCGCGATCGTGTCGAGGCGATGTACTCGCAAGGTGTGCAGCAGGATCAACTGCTGACCATGCTCAGGCAGGTTGCCGGTGTGCCCGCATGACCACAGCTGAATCCGGGACAGATGCCTTCACCGTGGATTTCGAAGACTGGTATCACGGCATCGAAATCGACCGTGCTGACTGGAGTCGCTTCGAGTCGCGCATCGAGGTGGGAACGGGGCGGCTTCTCGACCTGCTGGATGAGGCAGCAACCAGAGCCACATTCTTCGTGCTGGGTGCCGCCGCCGAGGGCGCACCCGATCTCGTGCGCGAAATCGCGCATCGAGGCCACGAGATCGCGACCCATGGCTATGGACATGATTTCGTCTACGATCTGGGACAGGAGAACTTCCGCGCCGACCTGGAACGATCCCTCGAGGTGCTGGCCGGGCTCGTCACCAACACCGTGAGAGGGTACAGAGCCCCGTATTTCTCTATCACCCGCAGGACCCCCTGGGCTCACGAGGTGCTGCGCGACTGCGGCATCCAGTACGATTCCAGCGTCTTCCCGGTGCACAACTATCGCTACGGTATCCCCGACGCACCACGGTTTGCCCACGAGGTGATTCCCGGTCTGCTGGAGCTTCCGCCCTCCACCTGGAGAGTTGCGGGACGGAACGTGCCGGTGGCCGGGGGTGCCTATTTCCGCCTCTTTCCGTATACTCTTACCCGCTTTGGCCTGAGACGGGCACATGCCGTGGGGGAACCAGCCGTGTTCTATCTGCACCCCTGGGAGCTTGACCCCGAACACCCCCGTCTGCCGCTACCGCGCCGAGTCGCCCTGACGCACTATCACAACCTGGCGACAACGCAGGGCAGGTTGCGTAAATTGCTGGTAGAGTTCGACTTTGAGCCAGCAGGTGACGTGCTCGCCAGGCGCGTCACGTCCGGGAAGGTCGTCTGATTGTCAGCACCCGCCATCGCCGAGGCCGTCGGCCGACACTTCGACGGCGAAGCCGCCCGCTTCGATGCCATCTACCGCAGCGACAAGGTGGGGCTGCAACGCTGGGTGGATGCACTGTTCCGCGGTGTCATCCAGCAACGGTTCGCCCTCGCCCTCGACTGGTGTGGTGATGTAGCGGGCAAGCAGGTGCTGGACGCTGGCTGTGGCTCCGGCCGTTATTGCGTTGAATTGGCCCGCCGCAACGCGGACGTGGTGGGTATCGATCTGGCAGAGGCCATGGTCGAGATGTCGGGCCTGGCGGCAAAAGAGGCCGGCGTCGATGGGCACTGTCACTTCGAAGTAGCGGATGTCTTTGAATGGTGTGCGCCGCATCACTTCGATATCAGCCTGGGGATCGGTTTTTTTGACTATATCGTCGATCCGGGCACGGTGCTGACACGTATGCGCGAGGTGACACAAGGACTTGGCATCTTCAGCTTCCCCATCCGCTGGCGCCTGCGCACACCGACGCGCTGGCTACGGTTGCGGTTGCGGCGATGTCCCGTGTTTTTCTATGACCGTCGCCAGGTGGAAAGACTGCTGGAGGAGGCGGGATGGGAGGACGTGCAGATTACTCGGTTGAGCCGGGATTACCTGGTACGAGCCCGATCGGGCTCCACCACGACCGACAACGAGTTTTAGCATGCTGGGAAGAGAATGAAGGTCATGATTACCGGGGGAGCCGGGTTTATCGGCTCCCACCTGGCGACGCGCCATCTCGACATGGGTGACCAGGTGGCGATCATCGACAATCTGTCGACGAGCGTCATCGAAAACATCCAGCACCTGGCGGAGCATCCCAACTGCGTCTGCCGGGTCGACGACATTCTGAGCGCCGGGGTCATGCGCGAGATGATCGCCGACTGCGACCTGATCTACCATCTGGCCGCGGCTGTGGGCGTCGAGTACGTCCTCGAAAACCCGCTGCAGACACTGTCGACGAACATCCGCGGCACCGAGATCGTTCTCGAACTGGCGAACGAGTACAAGAAGCGTGTCGTCATGGCGTCGACATCGGAGATCTACGGCAAGAAGAACGGGCACGTACCCTTCCGCGAGGACAGCGACCGCATCCTCGGGCCGACGACGGTCGTGCGCTGGAGCTATGCCACGACGAAAGCCGTCGACGAGTTGCTGGCTCTGGCCTACTGGCGGGAGAAGCGCCTGCCCACCGTCATCGTACGCCCCTTCAATGTCATCGGCCCGCGACAGACGGGGCGGTACGGCATGGTCGTACCGCGGTTCATCAAGCAGGCCATGCTCGGCGATCCCATCACGGTGTACGACGATGGTGAGCAACGCCGTTGTTTCACCTACATCGACGACGCCGTAGACGGCCTGGTGGCACTGGCCTCCAGTGACAAGGCCTTCGGCGAGGTTTTCAACCTCGGTTCGAATTTCGAGAGCAGCATCAAGGATCTGGCGCACAAGATCAAGAAGCTGACCAGTTCCGACTCGGAGATCGCCTTCATCCCCTTCAGCCAGACCCGCCTGCGCAACGGGCTGTACGAGGATCTCGTCTATCGTGCGCCCGATCTGCAGAAGATCCGCGAGATGGTGGGGTACGATCCCAAGGTCGACCTCGACGATGCCCTCGGTCGGATCATCGAAGACTTCAAGAAGTAGCCAGACCCCTCTTCAGCAGCTTCGGCGTGATCAGCCATCGAAGCGCAGCCCGTCGACGACCCGCGTCGGCCCAACCGTCCGCCTCACAGTCGAGGCAGGCGACGGCCCCCGGGGGCATGTGGATGGACGCTCCACTCAACTCCGAGGACCACTGCTCCACGCCCGGGTTGTGGGCGATGACGACGACGGTGCCGGCGTCCCCGGCGCTGGCGGCCAACACGGTGGCGAGCGTGTCCGGCGTGGACAGGTACAGGCGGCCGTCCAGAACGAGTTCCGCAGAGCCGTCGAGAGCTTCCAGCAGGAGGGTCCCGGTTTCCTGGGCGCGGCGGGCGGCGGAGGCCAGAATCAGATCGGGTGGTGCCAACCCGGCGAGGAACTGTCCGAGGATCGGGACGTCTGTCTGACCGCGGCAGTTCAGTGGCCGGTCGAAATCCTCAGTGGCCGGATCGGCCCAATCCGACTTGGCGTGCCGCATGATCAGCAGACGTTTCACGCAGGTTTTCCTTACTCTATAGTCTAGCGGTTCGTTTGCGCCCTCTTCAGGGGCAGGGCTATACTTACCACAGCTTTCGAGTACAGTGCAACCCTTTCTCCAATCCGTCCCAGGGCATTCCCACCGTCTATGGCTGACCCTCTCGAGGTCAATCTCGATATCGTTCCCACGTCGCGATTCCAGATCATCGACGTGGCGCCGCGTGTCCGGGATCAGGTGGGCGACGCTCTGTCCGACTTCCGACGGGCCCTCTACTGTTCGCATCATACGACGGCGGGATACCTCGAGCAGGGCATGTGTGCGCGGTTGGGCCACAGTCGCAAGCAGCTCGATCCGTTTTTTCGATTCTTCCAGCGTCTGTTTCCACAGGATGCAGGGTATCAACACGATCTGATGCACCTGCGCGACGAGCTGAACGAGCAGCAGAAAGAAGTGGAGCCGGTGAACGCCGACTCCCATCTGACCTTCATGGGGGCGGGGCTGAGGAACTGTGTCACCTATCGGAATCGCCCTGAGGAACCGGTCTACTTCATCGAACTCGACGGTGTGTTCAAGGACATTCACCGGCAACGGCGTACCACGGTTCTCGGATACCAGGCGGAACAGATCGTCCACCGTGAACGCCTGCGTGTGCCCGTGCCGTCAGAGCACACCATCGATTCGCATAATCTCAAGGATCCGCGCTATGGTCTGTTCGAGCGGTTCGAGGGTTGGCTCGACCGCTTCGGCATCGACAAGGGACGCATCGAGATGCGTCTGGCTCCCGAAGAGCAGGATGCCGGTCTGACGGTGAACGAGTACGAAACGCTGCTGATTCGCGACGACCTGCCCGAAGCCCTCCGCGACCCGCTCTCCTACATGGTACGCCGGGGACGGAACCTGGCACGTCATCCGGCGACCATCCCGGGCAAGACACGGGACTATGCTACGTACGACCTGATCCACCTCTACAACGAGTTTCTTGAGCACCTGCCCTTCGGGCGCTCCGTCGTCGACCGCATCATGTCGGTGCTGTCCACACCGGCGTATCGGATTCTGCGCCTCAAGCGTTCGGTGAGTCTGCTGGTATCTTCCAGTACCGAGACGGGCCCTCAGCGTATCGTCTCCGGCACGTACCAGACACCCATCCTGGTGCAGCACCACCTGCCGAAGGACGGTGTGCGCAGCATCGACGCGACCCTGCGCACCTTCCAGTAAGGACCATCGCAACAGCAACGGCCCGGCGCCCCCCATCTGCAGGTGGATGCAGGGCTGCGGGCGGTTTCCGTGAAAGCCAATCTTCGCATGCATGTAGACCCGACGATTTTCAAAGCCTACGACATCCGCGGCATCTACCCCGACCAGCTCGATGAGGACACGGGGCGCGCCGTGGGGCGGGCGTTTGCCAGTTTCCTGCAGCCTGAGCAGGTTGTGGTAGGGCGTGACATGCGCCTGTCGAGTCCGACGGTCTGCGCCGCCCTCATCGAGGGTTTGCGGCAGCAGCAGGCGGATGTCATCGAACTGGGTATGGTCAGCACGGACCAGTACTACTACGCCTGCGCCACCCTCGGACGTCCCGGCATCATGGTGACGGCATCGCACAATCCGGCCCAGTACTGTGGCTTCAAGATGGTGCGCCACATGCCCTACCTGTTATCCGGTGACGAAGGCATCCAGGATTTGCGCCGTCTGATCGAAACCGAAGAGTACCAGCCGGCACGTGGTACCGGAAAGATCGAGGCGCGGGATGTGAGCGACGGCTTTGTCGACAAGGTGCTCAGCTCGGTCGACACCAGCCACCTGCGTCCTCTCAAAGTGGTGGCCGACACGGGCAACGGCATGGTGGGCCCCATCCTGAAGCGGGTGTTCGACCGGCTGCCGGTTGATCTTGTGGGCATGTATCTCGACCCCGACGGCTCGCTACCCAATCATGGTCTCGATCCGATGAAGGAGGAGAACCGGGCCGAACTGCAACGACGAGTTGTCTCGGAAGGGGCGGACGTGGGCTTCGCCTTCGACGGTGACGGTGATCGCTTTTTCGCCATCGATGATCGGGGCCGCTTTGTTCCCGGTGATTTTCTCACCGCGTTGATGGCCCGGTATCTCATCGATGGCGAACCCGGGGCAACGATCGTCCACGATGTGCGTTGTTCGTGGGCCGTGCGGGATCTCGTCGCGGCGGCGGGAGGACGGGCGCTGCAGGAACGAGTGGGTCACTCCTTTTTGAAGCCGCGGTTGTTCACCGAAAAGGGGATATTCGCCGGCGAGTTGTCCGGCCACTACTACTTCCGCGACTTCTTCGGTGCCGATTCCGGACTGGTGCCGTCGCTGATCCTGATGCAGATGATGTCGGACCGCAGGCAGACCATGTCCGAGCTGCTGTCACCGCTGGAGTCCCGCTACTTTCTGTCGGGGGAGATCAACTCCCGTGTCGACGATCCGGCGGCCAAGATCGAAGAGATCGCCGGGCGCTACGGCGACGGACGGATCGAGCGCATCGATGGCATTTCGGTGAGTTTTGCCGAGTGGCACTTCAATGTGCGGGCTTCGAATACCGAACCACTGCTGCGGCTCAACCTGGAAGCCATGTCGCAGCAGCGCATGGAGCAGCAGCGGGACGAGGTTCTGGCCGTGATCCTGTCCTGAGTACCGGGTGAGCTTCCTGCGCGGTCTTTCGGTCAACGCAGTCGCCGTGGGCCTGGCGTTCGCGTTGGCCTTTGCCAACAGCACGTGGGTTGCACGCATCCTGGGCAAAGAGGGGCTCGGGCATCTGGCGGTCGCGGTCACGACGGTGACCGTTGCCGGGATGGTCTTTGGTGAGTGGCTGACGCGCGGCAACAGCTACCACAGCGGTCGGGATGATCGCCACGCCGGATCGGTGTGGCGCAATACCACTGTCTACACGTTGTCCCTGTTGCCGGTTCTGGCTGTGTTGGCATGGGTGGCCTCCGTGTTCTATCCGGAGTACGTGCCACGCCGGCAGGCGCTGTTGATGGCGCCCATGACGGCGGGCGTGGTGGCTCAGAAGGGATTCTCCGGAATCCTGCAGGGCCGAGATCGGCTGACGGCATTCGCTCTGGTCCCGCTGTTCTTCGTCAGCACCTATTTTCTGCTGAACCTGGTCGGGCTCGGCTGGTTGGAGCTGGGACTGAACGGGGCGCTTGCTGCCTGGCTGTGCGGCGTGATTCTGTCGGCATCTCTGGCGGCCGTGTTCAGCCGCGGCGCCGGCGGCGTGGATGGTGGTCTGCTGCGCTCGACGATGGCCGTTGGTGGCCGCGGTGCCATGTCCGCGACGCTGATCTATCTGTTGTTTCGCAGTGACATCTACCTGGTCGAGCATTACCTGGGAACGGAGACACTGGGTGTCTACTACATCGCCGTCTTCATAGCTGAGATGATACAAAGAGGACCGAACATCGCCGGCGCCGTCCTGCTTCCCAAGGTGCTGCGCGGCACCGACGACGACCATACGATGAGCCTCGCCGTCAGCCGTGCCGCCTTCCTTTTCAGCCTGGCCGCCGCCGCCGGTGTGATAGCCGGCGGCAGGCAGGCCATCGGCTGGGTGTACGGCATGACCTACGCCGGCGCGCACACGCCGCTGGTGTGGATGCTTCCCGGCCTCATCGCCTGTGGCTTTGCCTCGGTCCTCAACACAAAACTCGCCGGTCAGGGATATCCCCCCGTGACGATGTGGGCGCCGGGCGCCGCGCTGGCGATGAACGTCGGTCTCAATCTTATACTGATCCCGCGGTTTGGCCTCGTCGGTGCGGCACTGTCCACGTCGATCGCCTATGTCCTGTGGGCCGCCATCGTCACCGTCGCCTACCAGCGCCTCACGGGGTTGGCATGGGGCCGGTTTGTGCGAGTGTCGGCATGACGGACCTCGCCTCCCGGTATCCGCGTCTCATGCCCCCGCCTCTGGACCGACGACTGTTCGTCCTGTTCATAACACTGCAGATCATCGTCGCCATCGCTGCATTCTACCTGCCGTCGAAGCTGTTCGCCATCGCCGCCCTCGGTATCGGGGCGGGTCTCTACCTGGTGGGCGTGCTGATGTGGCCCTGGATCATCGTGCCCGCCGTCGTCGTCACTACCGCTCTCGACATTACCGGGCAGCTGATCAAGGAGACCGGAATCGGAATTCCCGTAACCGGTTTCCACCTGTCGCTGATGCTGATGACGATCGGCATCTTTACCAATACCTGCCTGCGGCGACGCTTCACGTTCCCCACGTTCGAGCTGAAGGCCCCCCTGTTCCTGCTCTGGGGGACGATGGCCTTCTCTCTGACGTACACACCGGCCCTGGCTGAGGGCACGGTTGGTGTCATGCGCACCCTCGCCCTGATGGCCTTCCTCTACGGCACGCAAGTGATGATCGACACCCGTCGGGCCGTCAACCTCGTCGTCATCTCCATGGCCGCGGCAATGATCGGAGGCGCCATTCTGGCCGTGGCCCAGATCATGTCCGAGAAGTTCTATCTGCCGGCCAGCTTCGTCATCGCCGTAGGGGCCAATGCACCGCGGGCCACCGGTACGTTCCACAACCCCAACACCTTCGGCACCTTCCTGATGTGTGGTGTCGTCTTCCTCTTCGCCCTGCTCGTCAACCATCGCTTCCGGAAGTGGCAGGCCGTCTACCTGCTGGCGTCGCTTGCCGCCGCCGGCGCCGGCCTGATCACAACTTTCAGTCGGTCCAACTGGGTGGCCGCCGCCATCGGTATCGTGGCGGCCATGATCTATGCGCGCAAGTTTCGCTACCTGCTGTGGGTCGGGCTGGGCGGGTTCGCCGCAATCTTTGCGGTGAAGGAGTTCGTTCCCTTCGCCGACCACATCTTTCAACGGTTCGTTTCGATCTTCACGCTGCTCACCGATTTCGGCGACGCCGGCCGGGAGTCGGGATCCGCCCGGCTGTACTTCATCATCGCCGGCCTGGAAATGTGGCTCGACCACCCGATCCTGGGGGCCGGCTGGCGAGCGTTTCCATTGCTGTTCGATGCGTACAAGCCCGTGGATTTCCCCATGTGGGTGCCGACGAAGGAGTCGCACACGCTGGCGGCCAACATGCTCGCGGAACTGGGCTTGGTGGGCATCACGGCCTCGGTGTGGATCGTCTGGCGCGTGCTGCGACGCGGCATCGAGACGGTGGGGCAGACCGCCGATCCGTACCTGCGTGCCGTGCTCATCGCCCTGTTGTGCGTATTCCTCTCCTTCCAGGTGAGTCTGTCGGCCACGGCGGATTTCAGCAACAACTTCCTCTGGTTCTTCACGGGGATGATTTTTGCCGTCATCCACCTCAGTGAGCGTGAGACGGCAGCCGCCTCCGGCTGAGCGAGAGCAGGTTCGATGGACGTCCTCGTTGCCTCCCATCTCTATCCGAGCTCGCTGTCGCGGATATCGGGCAGTTTCGTCCACAACCAGGCCCGCTTCCTCGCAGAATTCTGCCAGCCGCGGGTCGTGGCGCCAGTGCCTTGGTTTCCCTTGCCGGGGTGCGGCCGCTGGAGCCGCTTTCGCGGCCTGCCAAGACACGAGGAGTGGGACGGCGTCGATGTGCGCCGGCCCCGGTACGTAACCTTCCCACGGCGTCTGTGGCTGGGCCGAGCCTGGCCTTCCTATCTCCGTGCCCTGGAGGCTTCGGCGGGGGACGTGCCCGACGTCATCCACGCCCACGTTGCCTACCCTGATGGCCGCGCCTGCATCGAGTACGGTCAGCGTGTCGGACGGCCTGTGGTGGTCACCGTTCACGGGCATGATCTGAAGGACCTGGCGGTGGGACGGGCATCCTGGCGCACTATGGTGGCCGACGCTCTGACCCAGGCCGATGCCGTGATCGCGGTCAGCGGCGAGCTGGCGGATCGGGCGCGGGAGCTCGGTGTGGCCGAACAGCGCCTGAAACAGATCCCCAACGGCGTGGACAGCGATCTGTTCCAACCCGGAACCCGGACACCAGGGGAGGGGGGCTGGCGGTTGATTTACTCCGGCCGCTACGATCCGGCAAAGGGGCTCGACGAGTTGCTGCAGGCCCTGGCAGGACTGCGGGCTGAAGGACGAGATGTCCACCTCGACCTCGTAGGGGGAGGCGCCACGGCGCTGACCCAGGCCTACCCAGAGCGTGCCGCCCAGCTGGGGGTGGCCGACCGGGTCCGCTTCATCGACGAAGTGCCACTGGAGCAGATGCCGGCCATACTGGCGGCGGCGGATGTCTTCGTTCTGCCCTCCTACTCGGAGGGGTTGCCGCTCTCGCTACTCGAGGCTTTCGCCTGTGGCTTGCCGGTGGTGACAACCCGCTGTGGCGGCCCCGAAGAGGTGGTCGACCCGTCGGTGGGTCGCCTCGCCGAACCCCGGGATGTGCAGGGACTGCAGGGGGCCCTGGCGGCCACTCTCGACAACTATGGCAGCTACGATCGGGGTCACATCCGGCGGTATGCGGAACAGCGGTTCGACTATCGTGCAGTGGCCAGGAGCATCCACGAGGTCTACGCCGAAGTCGACGGCCGCCGAGCCAGGTAGACAGACTGTCCGAACCCGGATTCGGGCGGGGTTTTCTTGACGTCATCAGAGGCGCTGGCGTTATTGAGAGAATCGACGTAATTCTGTCAAATACAACCACTTCCCGCGATTTTTGACCTCGATCATGAGCCCCCGTTCGCCGGTTCTTCTGGGTATTTTCGACGGCCACAACGCGTCGGCGGGCGTCTATGTAGAGAATCGCGTCGTGTCTCTGGTGCAGGAGGAACGGTTGGTTCGGGTGAAGAACCACTACGGCCTCCCTGAACAGGCGGCCGTCGAGGCCCTGCGGCTGGCAGGTGTCACCGCAGCCGAGGTGGACCGTGTCTGTTGCGCTTCCCGCTACGTGTCGAGGCCTCAGGGTCCGAGTTGGGCGACGGCGAGCTTTGAGGCGCGTTACAGAGGGGGAGTGGCGCATACAGTCCGGCAACGGATCAGCGGCACCGGCGCCTATCGTCAGCGCCGCGCCCGGCAGAGGATGGCAGAGCGCGCCTCCGCCATTGGCGCATGGGGGTATGCGCCTGACAAGGTGACCTTCACGGATCACCACGAGACGCATGCGGCGACGGCGTACCACGGCCTGCGCCATGACGAAGAACCGTATCTCGTACTCACCCTCGACGGCGGCGGGGACGGTCTGTCAGGGTCGGTCTGGATCGGTCGCGACGGTCTGCTGGAATGCCAGGAGAGGATCCCGCAGGCAGACAGCCTCGGTGAGCTCTACGCGGTGACCACCCATCTGCTCGGGTTCACGCCGCTGGAGCACGAATACAAGCTGATGGGCATGGCGCCCTACGCCGATCCGCGGTACGCCGAGCCCGCCGCGCGCATCTATAGTGGCTACCTCAGCTTCGACCCGGCACGGCCCATGCGATTTCAGCGCACCGTGAGCGAGCCACTGTCGGCCATCGGACCTCGACTGGAGCGTGACCTGGGTCGGACACGCTTCGACTCCGTGTGCGCCGGGTTGCAGCTGTTCACCGAGCGCCTTCTGTGTGAATGGGTTGGGCGCTGCGTGCAGCAGACCGGCATCCGTCGCGTGCTGGCCGCCGGTGGCGTGTTCATGAACGTGAAGGCGAACAAGGCGATCTCAGAACTGGCGGAGATCGATGCCTTCGAAGCCTTCCCTTCGTGCGGTGACGAATCGCTGCCCATCGGCGCCTGCTACCTGGCTGCCTGCGAACGCGGCGAGACGCCGGCGCCGATCGAACACTGCTACCTGGGCAATGATCTGACGATGGAAGAGTGCCGCCAGGCGGTGGCCGATGCCGGCGATCAGGTGACGGCGGAGGAACCGGTGGATATGGCCGATCGCGTGGCGCAGATCCTGGCCGACGGCGAGATCGTCGCCCGGGCCGCGGGGCCCATGGAGTTCGGTGCCCGGGCTCTGGGCAATCGCTCGATTCTTGCCGATCCGCGGAACCAGGACGTGGTGCGGGTCATCAACCAGATGATCAAGAAGCGTGACTTCTGGATGCCTTTTGCCCCCGTCGTGATGCGGCGCCACGCGGCGGCGTACTTCACCAACCCGAAGAATCTGCCCTCGCCCTACATGATGAACACCTTCGATTCGACAGACGAGCGGGAAACCTTCATGGCGGCGGTGCACAACGCCGACCTGACGGCACGACCGCAGCTGGTCGAAGACGGGCAGAACCCGGGGTATGAGGCCATCCTCGAGCGCTTTGGCGAGCGTACGGGTCGCCACGTTCTGCTCAACACTTCCTTCAATCTGCACGGATCACCCATCGTCTGCTCCGCCGCCGACGCCATGGGCGTGCTCCTCGATTCGGGTCTGCAACGTCTCGTGCTCGGGCCGCTGCTGGTGACCAAGCGCGCCACCACGTGACCGGCATCGACGTTTTCTGGATCGCCGTCGGCCTGATTCTGCATACCTACCTCGGATATCCCTTTCTACTGTCATTGTTCACCATCGGCCGCCGGCAACCGAAGTATGCCCAGGGCGAGATGCCGACTGTCAGCCTGATCGTTGCCGCCATCAACGAGGAGGCCGTCCTGCGCGACAAGCTGGAGAACAGTTTCGCCCTCGACTATCCGGTGGAGAAGTTGCAGATCATCATGGTCTCCGATGGCTCGACGGATGGCACCGATGACATCGCCCGCCAGTACGAAGGCCGGCCCGGGTATCTGTTCCTGCGGCAGGAGCAGAACGCGGGCAAGACGACGGCACAGAACGTGGGAGTACGGTCGGCAACAGGAGACGTTCTCGTCTTCACCGACGCCAACAGCATGTACCATGCTGATGCCCTGCAGCAGCTCGTGGTCCCCTTTGCCGACACCCGCGTCGGTTGTGTCTGCGGTGAGCTGCGCTACGCCAATCCACAACACGCCGCCGCCGGGAAAGGTGAGGGTTCCTACTGGCGCTATGAACAGTTTCTCAAGCGCCGGGAGAGTCTGCTGGGATCTCTGGTGGGTGCCAACGGTGCCATTTTCGCGTTGCGGCGTGAGCTCTTTGAGGAGCTCGGCCAGGCCATCATCTCCGATTTCATCATGCCCATCAGGGTTCGCCGCCGCGGCTACCGTGTGGTCTACGAACCGGCCGCCATCGCCGAAGAGGAGGTAGCCATCGGTTTCGGCGATGAGTTCAAGCGCCGCCGGCGTATCGTCGCCCGTTCGCTCTACAGCCTGTGGACCGAGCCAGGCACGCTCAATCCCTTCAAGCGACCGCTGTTCGCCTTCCAGGTGTTGTCACATAAGGTGATCCGCTGGCTGGTTCCGCTTCTGCTGCTCGTCATGCTGGTGACCAGCGCCGGGGCTGGCCTGGCTCGGCAATCACCGTACGAGTGGCTGTTCGGTGGCCAGATTCTGTTCTACGTGATGGCCCTGCTCGGAGGCATGTTTCCCTCCAGCCTCGGCCGACTGAGTCTGTTTTACGTACCGACGTACTTCTGTGCCATCAACCTTGGAGCTCTGCTGGGGGTCATCGGCGCACTGGGAGGTCAGCGCCACACCGTGTGGAAGCCGGAAGCCCGCCCGGACACTGAGAGTATGACCGACTGATGTCGCAGGTCTGGATCACAATCCTGCTGGCCGTGAGCGATTTTGTCGCTATCAACCTGGCAACGGTGGCGCTGCTGTGGATGAAACATGCGGGTGGCTCCCTGCGGAGCGTGGCCTACGCCTGGAATCAGCTGCATCCCGACCTCACCAGCCCGCCTTTCGTCTTTGTCCTCGAGTACTACCTCTGGGATGCGCTGCCTCTCATCTACCTGTGCTGGCTCGTGCTGCTCGTGTTCAACGGCCTGTATCGTCCAAAGCATACGCCGTCTCGTCTCGACGAGGGCATCGCCGTACTCAAGGTCATCACCGTCGGCGTCCTGCTGCTGTTCATCGCTACCTTCGATCTGCAGGAGGGTATGACTTTCACTCGGGCGCTGGTCGGCTCCTACTGGCTGGCGCTGGTCGTTCTTGTCGCTGGCGGACGTGCCGTCCTGCGCACGCTGCAGCGGCGTCTGCTGACCAGTGGCATCGGTCGCAACAACGCCATCATCGTCGGCACCGACGAGCGTGGAGCCAGGCTCCTGCAGGATCTGCTCACCTCGCCGGCTCAGGGCTATGAGGTCATCGGTTTCGCTCGTGCCCCCGGAGACGCCGAGGTGGACACCGTCGAGGGCCTGCCCGTGCTGGGAGGGGTAGACGACCTGGGGCGGATCATCGGCCAGCGTGGCGTGGAGTCGGTGCTGATCGCCCTGAAATCGAACAGCCACGAGGATGTGCTGCGCATTGTCGAGGCGGCGGGTGGACCCGGGTCTGTAGTCTCCTTCAGCATCACCCCCGACCTCTACGATATCGTCACCGGTCACGTGCGCACGAACCAGATCTACGGTGTGCCCCTGATGGAGCTGCGACCGCAGCTGATGGCCCCCTGGGAGAGCGCCGCCAAGCGGCTCACCGACATCGCCGTGGCGCTGCTCGTGCTGGTCGGCATGGCGCCGCTGTGGCTGCTGGTGGTGGCCGCCATCCGCCTCGATTCGCGCGGTCCCATCCTGTTCCGTCAGGAGCGTGTGGGGCGCAAGGGGAAACCCTTCACGATGTATAAGTTCCGGTCGATGGTGGTCGAAGCCGAAGACAAGACGGGGCCGACGTGGGTCAAGGATGCCGATCCTCGCGTCACCCGTGTGGGGCGCGTGTTGCGGGCCCTGCACTTCGACGAGATCCCCCAGTGTATCAATTTCCTGCGCGGCGACATGAGCCTGGTGGGCCCCCGACCGGAACGTCCGTTCTTCGTGGAGAGGTTCTCGCAGGAGATCCCGTTCTACATGCGCCGTTTCAACGTCAAGCCAGGTCTTCTGGGATGGGCGCAATCGAAGCACGAATTCGACATGCAGTCGACGGATTTTGCCAGCATCGCCGCTGAGCGTCTGGAATACGATCTCTACTACATCGAGAACGCGTCGTTGCTGCTGGATTTCTCGATCATGATTCGTACGATCTGGTTCGTGCTGGCGGGGAAGAGTACGCGGTAGGGCTCACGCCGGCACCTACGGTGGCCACCGCTCGGCCTAGGGCATGACCTCACCGGCGGACTGAACGCCGCATCCTGCGGCTCAGTCCGCGCACGCCATCCTGGCGCGCGACCTTCGGGCCTGAACGGAACGCTGCGCGTTCCTGTTCGGTCATGCCTGGCCTCGCTCAAGGCCACCTCGGTGCCAGCGTGAACCCTCGGCACTCCTCCCGCAGCACTCACGTTGGCCTGGCCCAACCACCCACCCCCGAACTGCGATGCGCGGCTGAGGCAGGCGTCGGCGCCTCCGGCAACACCGTGCCGTTGACAGACCTGTAGCAATCATACTTTATCGATCAAGCCAACTCACGATGCCCTGGTAGATCCACCTTCTTCGAAGGCTCCCATGGGAGCGCGAGGGGTCTACGTGTCGTTTCTCGCTGCACCGATGCGCTCAGCCGGGCGCTGGTCGATGGTTGCAGGCCTCTGCTCCGGCATGGGCTTCCTGTCCCCCGCTCAGGGGCAACGCCACCCCGAGTCTGCGGGTCCCCTGCCCTACTACAACGCTGATCCCGGCACGCCCCGGGAACCGGCCTGGAAGCAGCGTCCCGCCTTCCTGCGCGGTCCCCGGGATCGGTACCGGCGCGGGTGGGGTCGGGCCTTTCTCAACGCCAGCAATGGCCTTTCCTACCGCAACTATGCCGACGAGAAGTACATCCTCTACTCCCGCGGAGAAACGAGCTTCAGAGAGGTCAAGGCCACCGGTCGGCCAATGAACACGCGCAATGTGCGCTGGGATCGTATGGGCAACTACATGGGGGGCGACTACCAGCGGGTGTTGAGCATCGAGGAGTCGCGCAGCGGCAGCGACTTCAGCGGCTACAGTTACATCGACCACAAGCGCCTGCAGTTCTACATCGGCCACTACGCGTACAAGGATCTGCACTGGACGGCCACCGTGGGCAACGGTGTCAGCGCCAGTTCAGTGCGGACGATGTTCACGCCTCTCACCCTGGCCAACAGTCGGCAGAACGTGGTCCGCATGGACCTGAGTTACCGGGATCGGGATCGTGCGACGTTGTACTACACCCGCGGAGGCCAGCAAGGTACGGCCCTACTGTTCTCAGAATGGGCGCAGGCTGAGGGCAACGACGCCTGGGATCCGTCCCCGGTGCTCCAGTTCGGCGGCCACTGGCAACATGATCTGGGTGAATACGCCACGCTGGGTGGCACGCTGGTGAACCAGGTCATGAACCAGACAGCCTCGTCCCGCAGCAGCTTCTGGCGTGGTGACATCCCGTACGAGATGCAGGCACCCAGGATGATCCGCGTCTTCATCGCTGACGATTCCCCGGAGGAAGCCCGGGCGACAGCCCGGGCGTACGGGGTGGATGTGGTCCTCGAGGGCGAGCGCGCCGGGCAACCGGTCCGACTCACCAGTGTCGACGGTGATCCCGACTACGACACCGCTCTCGAAGCCTCGCCACCGAGTGGCGGCACGCCACTGGCCGGTGGCGGCCGTCAGGCTGTGGGTGGCGAACCGGTGATCTACACCTTCAACCTGCCCGCAGACGTGTCCCTTCGATCGGCCCGCTTCGTTGCCGATGTGGCGGGGGATTTCCGCATCGGCGTGCGCCAGACCCACGATTTCTTCAATGTGGACCGCAGCGGTGCGGTGGGGCAGGCCGAGATGGAGTGGCCCGCCTCCTTCCACCGAAGCGAGGCCCCCAACCGGAGATCGCACAAGTGGTACGTGGACGAGGAAGAGGAACCGTACTACACCGTCGTGCGGGCCGCGGGTGGCCGGGGTACTGCAGACAATCGGCAGGCCGTCTGGTTTGACTACGGCATTCCCACCGGTCAAAGTCTGGCATCGGTCAATTGGGCGGCCGAACTCGTCGGGCTGGAGTTCAACGGTGAACTGGCCCACAACCTGCGCAACTTCATGTTCCCCGTGGGCGACAACGAGGGTCGGCGAAGTGCCGAGCGTGCCTGGGCGTGGTGGGTGAAGGGAACCAAGGATCTGCTACAGGGTGTGGCGTTGGGTGCTGAGCTCTACCGCATGGAGCCGGACTACGGTGGCGGCTACGACAGCTACCGTGGCGGTCTGGCATTCCACATCGATCGCCAGGGCAAGCCCGGTGACAGGATCGAGTCGGTCACCCATGAGTTTCCCCTCCACGAAGACAACGATGACCACGACCGCTTTGCGGACGACCATTCGGGAGACAATGCGGTGGCCCAGCCGCGTGAACTCTATCCCGGGTGTCCGAATGCCGGTGTCTACCCGGGTCTCGACGAAAACGTCGACAACGTGGCCGATGTGGACCGCAACGAGAACTTCATCGTCGACTGGGAGGAACCCTTCCTTACGTACGACGCCGAGCCCCCGGAGTTCGTGTACGGCATCGACTTCAACAACAATGGCGTGCCCGACTTCCGTGAGAACGACGATCGACCGGATTATCCCTACCCACGCGATCAGCGGGGCCGCCACGTTTTTCTGCGGCTCAATCGACTGGGCCGTCTCGGCAGGTCCATCTCCGTCGGCCACTATGACACCCGGCAGATTGTCGGCGGTGGCCACTCCGAGGCACTGTACCTGCGCTACGCCTACGACGTGGAGAGGAAGGGCGTCGCCAGGCTGCAGCTCCACTTCGATGTGAAGAAGGTGGAGGACGACATCGTCGATCACACCTTCCTCTACCAGGTACCGCCTGACGATCTCGAGTTCATCAACTGGTACAATCGACCGGACGGCCCTCCAGAGGTTGCAGGATTCCGACGTCCACCCACCCCCGACCTGCTGCAGATGCGGGACAGCCGCGTACACCTGGTGTTTGCCGATGCAGAGTACCTGGGCTTCAGGAATACCCGGTTGGATCACGCCATGTTGTGGTTCCGCAACAGTCAGTCCGAAATCGAGCTGCAGCAGGGCATCGGTCTGCTGCAGCCGGCGGCAGTGTACACCCGCTTCTCGGTGGTTGACAGGATAGATTACACCTGGTCACGTGGCCCCTTCAGTGTCACGCCGAAGTTCAAGCATCGGACGATCTTCGAGGAGGTGGACAACGAGACCACCCCGCGTACTTCCTACAGCGATTTCATCCCCATCGTACTGGCTCACTACCACTTGACGCCCCGGACCGGTTTGCAGCTGGGGGCGCAGGGGTTGCCCATGCTACCGTACAAGCACTGGGACCGTGCCCGCAGGGAGGGGACGTTCACCCAGACCGACTACCTTGTAATGTTCAGACTCACCTCCGACTATTTCGGAATCCGTGACAACTCAGCTTTCATCGGCTACCAGCGAACGCGGCGGAACTACACCCTTCCAGGCAGGCCGGACAGCAAGCAGGGCGTTCTCTTCGTCGAGTTGATCTCACCATTCTAGATACTGCGCCTCGCTTCCGGAGAGCGGACGATCAGTCCACAGCAGCCGAGGGCGTGACGCCGCGGTCTCTGTGTGTGGGGTCCGGCATGGTACTCATGGTGGCGATGGGGGCTTTCTATTCTCCCTGGATCGTCGGCGCCGCTGAGATCACCTGGTCGTACTTCCCGGTCGCTGTCGGTACACCGTTCATGCTGCTGATCCTGGTCAACGCCCTGGGCAAGCGTCTGTTGGGCCGATACCTGCAGCCGGCGGAACTGTTGATCGTCCTGACGATGGGTCTGGTTACAGCCAGCATCCCCCTGTGGATCGTCGGCTACCTGCTGGCCATCCTTTCGGCCCCCTTCTACGCAGCGACTCCCGAGAATGACTGGGCCAACCTGGTTCACCCCTATCTGTCGGCGTGGGCGGTACCGGCCAACGACGGCGATGCCATGCGCTGGTTCTACGAGGGCGTGCCGGCGGGCGAGTCGATCCCCTGGGCGGTCTGGCTCGGGCCTCTCGGTTGGTGGGTGAGTCTGATTCTGACGGTGTACTTCGTCTGCTTCTGCCTGGTGACCATCCTGCGGCGCCAATGGGTCGAACGCGAAAAGCTGACCTTTCCCCTGATGGAGCTTCCTCGTGGTCTCGTCGACGAGGAGGATGGCAGGTCGGCGCCGCTGCTCCGTTCGGGTGCCTTCTACCTGGGGTGCGCCCTGTCCATGGCCGTGATTCTCTACGACATCGTCGGCTATTTCTATCCAGGCTTCCCACAACTCGACATCGGTCGCGGCCGGGTGCTGCAGATCGATCCGGATTTTCCCGCGTTCCACATGAGCCTGCGCCTGCCCGTGCTGGGTTTCGCCTTCCTGGCCAGCACCCAGATCTCCCTCAGCATCTGGGTGTTCTACGTGGTGGCTTTCATCCAGGAAGGCGTGACGAACATGATCGGTTACGAGGTGAGCTCTGCCGATCCCTTCGTCTGGGGTATGCAGTCACTGTCCTGGCAGTCGTGGGGAGCCTTCATGGCCATGGTTCTGGTGAGTCTGTGGATGGCCAGGCAACATCTGATGGCGGTGGTCAGACACGCCTTCTGGCGTGGTGTTCGGCTCGACGACCGTGGCGAACTGCTACCCTATCGGGTTGCCGTCTTCGGCCTCCTGGCGGGACTGATCTATATCCTCTGGTGGCTGTGGCGACTGGGGATGGAGATGCCGATTGCCTGCCTCTTCATCTTCGGGGTTCTGGTCGCCTATGTCGGCATTACCCGTCTGGTCGTGCAGACCGGGCTCTATTACATCACCTCGCCGGTGGTCAGCCAAGCTTTCACCCTGGCGATCACCGGCACCGGGATCGCCCCTTCCAACCTGGTCGCCCTGTCGCTGTCCTACAGCTGGTTCGGAGATGTGCAGACCATCTTCATGGCTTCTACCGTGCATGCCACTCGCCTCGACAGGACGGGAACGGGTAGCCGCCGGCTCGGTCTGGCCATCGGTCTGGCCGTCGTGCTGGGGTTCGCCGCCGCGATCTATACCTTGCTCCACCTGTGTTACCAATACGGCGGCGGCAACTTCGTCTCGTGGATCTACCAGGCCGGGGCGGGAGCCGGCGGCATAGCGTTCGGCAGCGTCGCCGGGCATCTGCTCAACCCGGCCCCCACCGATTGGGTCAAGCTTTCGTACTTCGGTATCGGTGCTCTGGTCTACGCCGCCCTGGCAGTCTGCCAGTACCGTTTCCACTGGTGGCCCCTGCACCCGGCCGGGTTTCCCGTAGGCACCCTGTGGATGATGCGGGATATCGCCCTGTCGATCTTCCTGGCCTGGGCGATCAAGAGCGCCGTGCTGCGCTACGGGGGCGTCGGCGCGTATCTGAAGGCGCGGCCCTTCTTCCTGGGGCTCGTAGCCGGCTTTTTTCTCGGCGTCGGTATGTCCTTCGTCGTCGACTGGGTGTTCTTCTTCGGCAAGGGGCACAGGGTGCTCTGACGCCCCGCACCCCGCTATCAGTACACCCGGACCACGCTGCCCCGTTCTGCGTTGACGCGCCGTTGGGCTTCTTCGGTGGCCACGCCGAGCCGGGGCCAGTCCTCCGGCAGCACACACGAGAGGCGCAGCAGCAGGCGTGACAACTGCCCGGAATACTCCTTCAACTCTCGCACGTTCACCTTGTCGGCGGAGTCTGGCGACTCATGATGGTAGTCCGAATCCGCATGGCGTCCGCGGAAGCGCCAGCGCCACAGATGGGCGGCGTCGATACCATCCGCCAGATAGGGGAAATGGTCGGAGGAATTGTCCAGCTGTGACATGACGTGACACTGCAGTCCGTCTCCCATGCTGTCGAGCTGTCCCTGCACCAGAGATCGCAGGTGATCGAAGCCCAGCACGATGCCCTTCATGTGCCCGGCGGACAGTTCGTCGAGGTTGATCGCCAGCCGGGGTCGCCGGCCGGCGCCATAGTGCCGCCGGACAAACTCGAAGGAGCCCTGAAAGCCTTGCTCCTCGGCAGCGTAGGTGACGAAGCGCAGCGTTCGTCCGGGCGCAGCGCCATTCTCCCGTCTCAAACCGGCCAGCACGCGTGCCGTTTCCAGCGTGGCGATCGTGCCGGAGCCGTTGTCGTTGCCACCAGGGGTGCCGTAGACGGTGTCGTGGTGACCGCCGAGGACGAGATCCTCCTCCGGCCAGTCTCGGCCATGCAGGACTCCGTGCACATTGGCGGTTCGCTTCGTCTCCACCGCCGTGACGACATCGAAACACAGCCGCGGCTGCGGCAGACGACGCAGCCGTGCGCCCGCCTCGCGGGTGATGGTGACACAGGGCAACGGGGGTGAGACAAAATCAGGGTCGCGGGCGTCGTGGGCAGAATGGTACTCACGCCGTTCGCCACTCTTCGGATCGATGACGGCAGCGGCCGTGGCCCCGGCAGTGGCGACGTCACGCAGTCGATAGGCGTGGGGCACCGGTGTCGTGAAGGGCTCGGCTGCCATCGTCATCAGCGCCACGGCCCCAGCAAGCCGTTCGCCTACGGCGGCGATCTCCCGCGTCGTTCCATGGCCGACGTCGACGACATCCGCTTCGACGGCGAAGGACGGACAACGGATGAAGGGCAGCACATCGAGGGCGGGTCCGCCGACGATGCTGGCAGCCGCTCTGGAGAATGACCAGCAGGCCATGTCGAACTCTTCTACCTCGACTTCGTCGAGGCCTGCTGCCCGCAGCTGATCACGCACGTACTCGATGGTGCGCCACTCGGCCTCGGTTCCCGACCACCGTGGTCCGATCACATCACACAGCTGCCGTGCGTGTTCGGCGATGCGGTCGCCCGTCCAGGCCTCGCCGAAGAGCCAGCGGTCGGCAGCGTCCCAGTCGATGACGTGCGTCGCGTCCGCCATCAGCGGTTTGCCGCGTACTCGCGCAGGCCGGTGATGTGATCGGTGACAGCCTGTACGCCATAGACGAGCGGGTTGCCCACGTTCAGGAAACGGTACCCCCAGTCGATCTTCTGCCGGATCTCCTCGGGGTTGACCAGCGTCGTGCCGACGACGATCCCCGTGCCTTCCAGGCGCTTCGGCACTTCCTCCATGATCTGCTGCACCTGGGTCGACCCGGTCTGACCGGCAAGCCCCAGAGAAGCGGACAGATCCAGGGGGCCGACGAGGATGATGTCGATCCCCGGTACAGCGGCGATCTCATCGAGGTTGTCCCAGGCCTGCTGGCTCTCCATCTGACAGATCAGCAGGGTCTCGTCGTTGGCCGTGTCCAGCACGGTCTGCCAGTCGACGCCGGCGATGCGGGTCCACATGGGCGACAGACCGCGGTTGCCCTCGGGAGGGTAGTGAGCCGAGTCGACGGCCCGTTGCGCCTCTTCCGGCGTGTTGACCTGGGGCACCATGACGAGCACGGCGCCCACGTCGTAGGCCTTCTTGATGAGACCGGGGTCGTTGTGGGCGACACGGATCATGGGGGCTACGCCTCGCTGTCGGGCCAGGACCGGGATCGTGTCGAGTACATCAACACCGTACGGCAGGTGTTCGGTATCGATCCACAGAAAATCGATGCCTGCATCGATCGTAGGACCGGCGATGTGCGGCGAGAAGGCAGGAAGGCCGGTGCCCAGTACGACCTGACCGGCGGCCAGCTTCTGTTTGATCGGGTTGGGGTACATACAGTGGTCCGTCCTTGTCAGTACAGGGTCCAGAGGAGGATGGCACCCAGCCCGATCCGGTAGCAGGAGAAGGCGTAGGTGCCATGGCGTTGGAGAAACCGCAGCAGGAGACCGATACTGGCGTAGCCGCTCACCGCCGCGGCTGCGATGCCGAGGGCCAGGTTCAGCAGGTCATCCGCACCGGGTTCTGCCGCCAGCAGTTCGAGCAGCTTGAGCAGGCCGGCACCGCCGATGGCGGGCAGACCGAGGAGGAAGGAGAACCGCGCCGCTTCGGCTCGTTCGAGGCCGACGAAGAGGCCCCCCATGATCGTCGAACCGGAGCGTGAGCACCCGGGGACGAGGGCCAACGCCTGGCACAGGCCGATGATCTGAATACGCCAGAACGTCAGCTGACCGAGACTGCGGTCGCGACGGCTGACACGTTCGGCCAGCAGCAGCAGCAGTGCCAGCACGATGAGGGCAGTGGCGATGATCCAGAGGGCGCGGGCCTCGTTCTCGATGCTGTCCTTGAATCCGAGGCCGAGCACGACGATGGGGATGGATGCCGGCACGATGGACCAGGCCAGCAGCGTGTCCGGTGTGCGGCGCAGATCGCGATGACGCAGGCCGTCGATGGCTGCCAGCGTCAACCGCTGTACGTCGCCGGCGAAATAGACGAAGACCGCCGCCAGTGTGCCCAGCTGGATGGCGGCGGAGAAGGCGGCACCGGGGTCGTCCCAACCCAGAAAGTAGGGGACGATGCGCAGGTGGGCGGTGGAGGAGATGGGAAGAAACTCGGTCAGTCCCTGGACGAGGCCGAGAATGATGGCTTGCAGCGGCGTCATCTGGGTCGTTTCCGTCACGCGATTCGACGGCACTCCAGGTAGTAGCGCTTCTCCGCCGCTTCGCCGAGGGAGAAACTCTTGCGTGGCAGGGGGCCGTCCCTGCGGATCGTGGGGAACAGCGCATGCTTGTCGATCACCTCGGAGAAGAGACCGATGTTGCCCTCTTCCGTCCCGAGTCGGAGGACGGCGTCCTCGCCATGGATGTAGTCGACCTCCATCGACGGGTGCGTCCCCTCAAGAAGCGTGAGAAGCTCCTGGAGGGAAACGGCAGGCAGGCTGCCTGCCGGGTCGTGGATGGTGAAGACGCCCCGCCGCTGGCCGGCGAGAAAGGGCAGTCGGTGCCGATCCGGACTCGACGGCGCCTGACGGGCGTGCTCCCAGGACTCCATCGAGTCGAAGTCCTCTACCGATACAGCGGATCCCAGTTGCTGACACGCAGACCGCAGCGCCACCAGTACCTCGTCGACGTCGCAGCCCAGGAGCACCCTGTGGATGGGCTCGAAGACGAGGCCGTCGTCGTGCACGTTGACCAGTTCGACGAGGGCGTGCCGGGCCGGGTGATCGGCGACAGCCGCCAGTCCACCGGCGGCTTGTTTGATCTCCTGCCACACGGCTTGTGCCGTGGCGAAGGAGTGATTGCCGTCGCCCATGGCGTAGAGCATGGGATCGTCGTCGGTGTCCACCAGTGCCCGGAGGGCGGACACGACCTGATCCAGCAGCGGCTGGCCGCTGACCTGCCAGCCACGTACCCGACCGCCCCCGAACATCAACTCGGTGTCGTAGAGGGCAGGAAGGTCGGCATCGAACAGAGGTTCGATGACGGTGCGCTGAGGGTCATCGATGAGGACCAGGATGTGCGGTACTTCGAGGGGGGTGTCGCGGCGGATCTCAATACGCGGGGCCAGGCGCGACACGACGGTACCCTCCGTCGTGCGGATCAGGGTCCGGGCCCCGTCCTCATAGCTGTACTGTTCAAGATCGAGGGCCACGAGCAGACCGCGGCGAGAGGGTACATTGGGCGTCTGTCGGTCCACCAGGACAAAACCGGGGGCCAGTTCCCTCAGGATGCCGCCGGTGGAGTACTCGGACATGGCCGCGCGGATACCAGCCAGGTGCTGAGTCCGGTCAGCGGCCTCCAGGTACACCTCGGGGAACACGAGATCCAGTGTGGACGGTACAGCAGAGGTCCGGTTGGCGACCTGCTCCCAGTAGCCTGGATCTGAGGTGTGCTGATCGCAGGCGATGACAGCCCAGGTGTCGACGGCAACATCGTCACGGGGCAGCAGGATGTGGGGTACCTCGAGGGCGATATCGGGGAAACGCATGCCATGCAAGATGCTCCATCAGTGGGGCGACCGCCAGCACATCGGCTGGCAACTATCCTTATTATATATGCATGGTGAGACACAAGAAGAGCCGTCGCCGGCACACCGGGCCCTTCCGGATCGTCCACGAAGACGAGGACATCGTCGTCGTCGACAAGGATGCGGGGCTGCTGACCGTGCCCATCCCCAAGTCGAAGGCGCGCAATCTCAAGGAACTCCTCGACCGCTACCTGATGAAGCGGAAGGGCCGGGCCCTGCAGGTTCACCGGATCGATCGTTTCACCTCCGGTCTCGTCGTCTTCGCACGCCACCGGGAGGCCCGCACGATGCTGGTGGAGCAGTTCCGCAACCGCACGCCGGATCGGCTCTACCTGGCCATCGTCCGGGGGATCGTCGAAGCCGACAAGGGCACACTGCGCCATCAACTGCAGCTGACAAGGGATGGCTTCCGCCAGAAGGTGGTGCCCCGTGGCGGCACCGAAGCGATCACACATTTCCATGTGCGGGAGCGACTGGAGGGCATCACCCTTGTGGAGGTCCGTCTCGAAACGGGTCTGAAGAATCAGATCCGAGTGCAGTTCCAGGCCGCCGGGCATCCGCTGATGGGCGACAGACACTACGAAGAGGCGGAAAAACAGGAACGCCTCCTGAGCCGCCAGGCTCTGCATGCCTGGCGACTGTCCTTTCTGCATCCTCGCACGGGTCGCACCGTCGGCTTCGAATCGCCCCTTGCCGCGGATCTGAACGTCCTGCTGAATCGGTTGCGCGAGCCACCTGTTGCAGCCACAACTGAGCCCCGTCCCGAAGACCCGTCTCCTGACGACCTAAGG